>Ga0116143_10000060_pt1 | contig 135558 bp, 114 predicted proteins | sample AD_UKC034_MetaG_FD_89745 | JGI IMG/M metagenome (GOLD analysis project Ga0116143, IMG submission 89745) | Active sludge microbial communities of municipal wastewater-treating anaerobic digesters from USA - AD_UKC034_MetaG | ecosystem: Engineered > Bioreactor > Anaerobic > Digestate | place... | reverse complement strand
GGCCAAACAGGTCTTGCCCTTCGCCCAGCATCAGATCAGTCCTCTCGGTGCTCATGCCACTTCAACGCTCAGCTTCGCCCGCGGCTGTCGGGGTTATCCCAAATCTTCACAAGCTCTCAGCCGGCGCGCTCGATCAGGAAGTGGGTGAGCAGTGGCACCGGACGCCCGGTGGCCCCCTTTTCCTTGCCCGATTTCCAGGCCGTTCCGGCGATGTCCAGATGCGCCCAGCCGTACCTGGACGCGAAGCGCTGCAGGAACTTGGCGGCGGTGATGGCCCCGCCCGGGCGGCCGCCGACGTTGCCCATGTCCGCGAAGTTGCTCTTCAGCGCCTCGTCGTAGGCCTCGTCCAGCGGCAGGCGCCAGGCGAGATCGCCGCCGCGCTCGCCCGCCGCCAGCAGCGACGAGGCGAGGGCCTCGTCGCTGCTGAAGAGGCCGCTTCGATGGTGGCCGAGCGCGATCACGCAGGCCCCGGTGAGGGTGGCGATGTCGATCACCGCCGCGGGTTTGAAGCGCTCGGCATAGGTCAGCGCATCGCAGAGGACGAGCCGTCCCTCGGCATCGGTGTTGAGGATCTCGATCGTCTGGCCGGAGAGGCTGCGGACGACGTCGCCGGGCTTGACGGCACCGCCGCCGGGCATGTTCTCGCACGCCGGCACGAGGCCGACGAGGTTGATCGCCAGTCCCAGCTCCGCCACCGCGGCGAAGGTGCCGAGGACGCTCGCCGCGCCGCCCATGTCGAACTTCATCTCGTCCATCTCGGGCGCGGGCTTGAGCGAGATGCCGCCGGTGTCGAAGGTGATGCCCTTGCCGACGAGAACCACCGGTGCCTTCGTCTTCGCCGCCCCCTGCCAGCGCAACACGATGAACTTGGGCGCCTGGTGCGAGGCCTGCGCCACCGCGAGGAAGGCGCCCATGCCGAGCTTCTCGACGTCCCTGCGCTCGAGCACCTGCACCGCCAGCCGTGCATGGCGGCGCGCCAGCAGCCTCGCCTCGGCCGCCAGGTGGGTCGGCGTGCAGTGGTTGGCCGGGCGGTTGGCGAGTTCGCGCGCCAGCGCCACGCCGGCGGCGATCGCACGCCCGCGCGCCAGTCCGGCCTCGAGCGCCCGCGCCTGCGCCTTCTCGCACACCAGGCTGAGGCGCTCGAGGCGCGAGGCCGCAGGCGCGCTGGGCTTGGTGTGACGGTAGACGTAGGTCGCCTCGTGGGCCAGCGCCACCAGGGCTTCGGCGTGCGCCGCGTCGCACTCGGCGCCGATCAGCGCCACGGCGACATGACGCGCGCCGCCTTCCTTGATCTGCGCCAGGCCCGCGGCCAGCGCCTTGCGCCAGGCCGCGGGCGGCGCGCCATCGGCACACACGGCGACCACCAGCCGCGGCGCCTTCACTCCCTGCACCCGATGCAGGTAGAGCGCACGCCCGGACTCGAGCCTGAGGTCACCGGCTTCGACGGCGACGTTCACCACGCCCGCCAGCGCTGCTTCGAGCGCAGCCGGGACCGCGCTCGCCGCAAGCACCAGCAGCAGGGCGTCGGCGGAAATCGCGCACAGCCCGTCCTTGGGGGCCTGCAGGGTCTTGAAGTCCATAATTCCTCGTTCGATGCGGCTTGCGTGCGGGCTGCCCGGGCGTGGTCTCGCGGTCTCACCGGCTCGGTGCCGCCCGCGCGCAGGTCCGGCGGCAGCACGTGCCGCCACAGGGGAAGCGCGGAGGATGTTAGTCGATTCAACGGTGCGTCGTGAGCTCTCGCGCAGCTTCGGCGCGACCCTGGTGGTCGTCCTCACCATCGTGCTGACGATGTTCCTGCTGCGTACCGTGGGGCTCGCCGCCAAAGGCACGGTGTCGCCGCAGGACGTGGTGCTGGTACTGGGCTTCACGGCGCTCGGGCACCTGCCGACGATGCTCTGCCTGTCGATGTTCGTGGCGATCGTGTTGACGCTGGGCCGCATGTACCGCGACAGCGAGATGGTGATCTGGTTCGGCGGCGGCATCGGCATCGCCCGCTTCCTGCGGCCGGTGCTGCAGACGGCATGGCCGGTGCTGCTCGTCACCGCCGTGCTGCTGCTGCTCGTGTGGCCCTGGGGGAACCGCAACACCTACGACCTGCGCGACCGCTATGCGCAGCGCTCGGACCTCTCGCGCGTGGCGCCGGGCGTGTTCCAGAGTTCGGCCGACGGGCGGCGCGTGTTCTTCATCGATCGCGAGCGCGCCGACAGCCTGCAGGCCCGCAACGTCTTCGTGCTCGCGCAGCAGGAGCACGGCGAGAGCCTGACCTCGGCGCACGCCGGCCGCCTGGACAACGTGGGCGACGAGCGCTGGCTGGTGCTCGAGCAGGGCCAGCGCAACGACACCGACAAGGCCAGCGGCGACCGTACCTTGGCGCGCTTCGAAAGCTATCGCCTGCTCGTGCAGGAGAAGGCGGCGCGGCAGGCACAGGCGCGTCCGCCGCGCGCGCTGCCCACGCTGCAGCTGCTGCGCGAGCCGACGCCGCGAAACCAGGGCGAGCTGGCGTGGCGCCTGGGCATGCTGCTGGCAAGCGCCAACCTGCTGTTGCTGGGCGTGGGCCTGGCCGCCACCAACCCGCGGCGGCCGAACAACTGGAGCCTGCTGCTGGCGCTGTTGACCTTCGTCGTCTACTTCAACCTCGTCAACCTCACGCAGGCCTGGGTCGGCAGCGGGCGCGCCGGCCTGGGGACGGCGCTGGCGGTCGTGCACGGCGGATGCCTCGCGCTGGCACTGGCGCTGCTGTGGTGGCGCGAGCACGCCGCGACGCTGCGCCTGACCGGGCGCGCGCAGTCCGCGGCGGCGGCGTGAAGGGGCACTGCGGCATGCGCACCGACACGAGGCCAGGCACGTGAAGACGGTGCGCCGGCTCTTCTACCGCGACATCGGCGCCTCGGTGGGTTTCGTCGCCGTCGCCTTCCTCGCGCTCTTCTTCTTCATCGACTTCGTCGACGACCTCGACCAGGTCGGACGCCAGGGGCGGGCACCCTGGCACGTGGCGCTGGCGGTACTCTACGCCGTTCCCGGCCACCTCTACGACCTGCTGCCGATCGCGGTGCTGATCGGCTGCATCTACTCGCTCGCGCGCATGGCGCAGGCCTCCGAGTACACCATCCTGCGCACCGGCGGCCTGGGTCCCGGGCGCGCGCTGAAGCTGCTCGCGCTCATCGGCATGGCCTTCGGGGCGCTGAACTTCGTCGTCGGGGACTTCATCGCGCCCGCGTCCGAACAGGCAGCGCTGCGGCTGGCTGCGCGCTTCGACGGCGAGCACCGCATCTCCGGCGCCGGCGCCTGGTTGAAGGGTCACCGCCTCACCCCCGAGGGCCCGCGCAGCCTCTCGATCAACGTCGCCAGCATCAGCCGCGATGGCGTGCTGCAGGGCGTGCGCGCGTTCGAGTTCGACGCCAGCGGCGGCCTGCGTGCGCATGCCAGTGCGCAGCAAGCGCGTGTCGACCGCGACGGCCGCTGGCTGCTGCGCGACGTTCAGGTGACGCAGTGGCCGGAGGCCCGGGATGCGGATCCGGCGCCAGCAGCCGCGCCTGCATCGGCGCCGGACGCGCGCCTCGAGCGCCGCATCACCGATGTCCATCTGCCCGAGCTCGCGTTCGCGACCGACCTCGACGCCACCGTCGTCGCCGCGGCGGTGCTGCCGCTGAGCTCGATGACGACGATCGAACTCTGGCGCTACGGGCGCCACCTCGACGAACAGGCGCAGGCCTCTCAGCAGGTGGCCGTCCGCTTCTGGAAGAAGGCGCTCTACCCACTGTCCTGCCTGGTGATGGTGGCACTCGCGCTGCCGTTTGCCTACCTGCACGCGCGCGCCGCGGGCGTGAGCCTGAAGGTCTTCGGCGGCATCATGCTGGGCATCGGTTTCGTCCTGCTCAACAACCTCGCCGGACACCTCGGTATGCTCGGCGGCTGGACGCCCTGGGTCGTGGCCGCCGCGCCGAGCCTGCTCTTCCTGCTGCTTTCGCTGGCCGCGTTCGCGTGGCTGGTGCGCTATCGATGACAACCGTTTCCATCGCCCGCCGGTGCGGCCTGCCATGCACGGCCTGATCCTCTTCGCCCATGGCGCGCGCGACCCGCGCTGGGCCGTGCCGCTGCAGCAGATCGCAGCGCGCATCCAGGCGCGCCGCCCCGGGCTCGCGCTGCGCCTGGCGTTCCTCGAGCTGCAGGCGCCCGACCTGGCCGCGGCCGCCGCGGAGCTGGTGCAGATGGGCTGCCGCCGCGTCGAGCTGCTGCCGGCCTTCCTCGGCGTCGGCAGCCATCTGCGGCAGGAACTGCCGCGCCTGCTGCAGGCACTGCGCCAGCAGCACCCCGGCGTGCAGCTGCGCGCGCACGCGGCGCTCGGCGAGGTCGGGGCCGTGCAGCAAGCGATCGCCGAGCACGCGCTCGCGCTGCTCGACGCCGGGGAGTCGCGATGAACCTGCATCAGTTCCGCTTCGTGCAGGAGGCGGTGCGCCGCAACCTCAACCTCACAGAGACGGCCAAGGCGCTCTACACCTCGCAGCCGGGCATCAGCAAGGCGATCCTCGAGCTCGAGGAGGAACTGGGCGTCGACATCTTCGCGCGCCACGGCAAGCGCTTGCGCCGCATCACCGAGCCCGGGCAGCTGGTGCTGAAATCGGTGGAGATCATCATGCGCGAGATCGCCAACCTCAAGCGCATCGGCGAGGACTATTCGAAGCAGGACGCCGGCACGCTCTCCATCGCCACCACGCACACGCAGGCGCGCTACTTCCTGCCGCAGCGCGTGACGGAACTGCGGCGGCGATTCCCCAAGGTGCAGGTGGTGCTGCACCAGGGCATGCCCGAGCAGGTCGCGCGCATGCTGCTGGACGACGTCGCCGAGGTCGGCATCGCCACCGAGGCCCTGGCCGCGCACGACGAGCTGCTGAGCCTGCCCTGCTACGAATGGCAGCACGTGATGGTGGTGCCCGCGGACCACGCGCTCGCGGCGGTCGAGCGCCCGACGATCGAGCAATTGGCGACGGTGCCGCTGGTGCTCTACCACCCGACGATGACCGGACGCACGCGCATCGATCACGCCTTCGCGCGCGCACGGCTGAAGCCGCAGGTGGCGCTGGAGGGCATCGACTCGGACGTCATCATGACCTACGTGCGCGCCGGCATGGGCGTGGGCATCGTCACCGAACTCGCCGCGCAGGACGAATCGCTGGGCCCGGCCCTCGTGGCGCGACCCCTGGGCCATCTCTTCGGGCCCAATACCACGCGCGTCGCCTTCAAGCGTGGCGCCTACCTGCGCCACTTCGTCTTCGCCTTCGCCGAGCTGCTCTCCGAGCGCCTGTCGGCCCCGCTGATCCAGCGCGCGATGAGCGGCGAGGCGGCTGCCGCCGGCGACTACGACCTCTGACCACGCCCTGCCCCCATCGCGCCCCGACCCTGCCTGCGTTCGCCTGCCCGCGCCGGAGGACGCTTCACTGCCATGAACCAGACCCCTGCCCGCACGCCCGTGTTCCCCTCCCGCCTGCCGCAGGTGGGCACCACCATCTTCAGCGTCATGTCGGCCCTGGCGAGCGAACATGGCGCCGTCAACCTGGGCCAGGGGTTTCCCGATTTCGACTGCGATCCGCGCCTCATTGAGCATGTCACGGCGGCGATGCGGGCGGGCCACAACCAGTACCCCCCGATGCCCGGCGTGCCGGCGCTGCGCCAGGCGGTGGCGCGGAAGATCGAGGCGCTCTACGGCCGGCGCTACGACGCCGACGCCGAGATCACCGTCACCGCCGGCGCGACGCAGGCCCTCCTCACCGCCGTGCTGTGCTGCGTCCACCCGGGCGACGAGGTGATCGTGCTCGAACCGTGCTACGACAGCTACGCGCCGGGAATCGAGCTCAGCGGCGGGCGCGTGGTGCGCGTGCCCCTGGTGCCGGGCAGTTTCCGCCCCGACTTCGCCCGCATCGCCGCGGCCATCACGCCGCGCACGCGCGCGCTCATGCTGAACTCGCCGCACAACCCCACCGCGACGGTGTGGACACAGGCGGAGATGCAGGCGCTGGAGGCGCTGCTGGCGCCGACCGAGATCGTGCTCATCAGCGACGAGGTCTACGAGCACATGGTCTTCGACGGGCAGCCGCACGTCAGCGCCTGCAGCCTTCCGGGCCTCGCTGCCCGCGCCTTCGTCATCTCCAGCTTCGGCAAGACCTTTCACGTCACCGGCTGGAAGGTCGGCACCGTGGCGGCGCCCGCGCCGCTCATGGCCGAGTTCCGCAAGGTGCACCAGTTCAACGTCTTCACCGTCAACACGCCGATGCAGCACGGCCTGGCGCGCTACCTGGCCGATCCCGAGCCCTACCGCTCCTTGCCGGCGTTCTACCAGCGCAAGCGTGACCTCTTCCGCGAGGGCCTGGGACGCACGCGGCTGCTTGCGCTGCACACCCAGGGCAGCTACTTCCAGTGCGTGGACTATCGCGCCGTCAGTGCGCTCGGCGAAGCCGATTTCTGCCGCTGGCTCACGCGCGAGGCCGGCGTCGCTGCCATTCCGCTCTCGGCCTTCTACGACGGCGGCTTCGAGCAGGGCATCGTGCGCCTGTGTTTCGCCAAGAAGGACGAGACCTTGCTTCAGGCGCTCGAGCGCCTGGCGCGCATCTGACCACGCGCCGCCCCGGGGGCGCCGCGCCGGCCCTATCCGCTGCGTCGCCGACGCCCGTTGCCGCCGGCCGCGGGGCCGCTCTCGCCGAAGAGGCTCTCGGGGCTCATCGGCTGCGTCACGTCCAGGTCCACCGGCACCGTCGGCTGGTCCAGCGCCATCAGCCCCGAATCCTCCGCCGGAGGCAGGTCGTCGAGCGACATCGGCTGAGTGCGGTCACCGCCTTCGCTGATCGGCAGCAGCACGTCGACGCTGCCCGATTCCAGCGCCTCCCGGTCCAGCAGATCGCGCGCGAGCGAATACAGGAAGATCAGGTCGCGATAGGCCGCCAGGTCGAACAGCTCGCCGCGCGCCTTGCGAAAGAGCAGCGCCTCGAGCTCGGCCATCGCATCCAGCGGCACACGCCACACCTGCTGCAGGCGGGCGATGATCGCAGGGTACTCGTCCAGCGCGCGCCCCTCGCTCGGGTCGGCATCCCACTGCGGGGCATAGGCGTTGAAGCGGTGGTTGAAGCGCGCGCGCGTGCGCTCATAGGCCTCGTGATCGCCGCGCCGGCGGTAGATCTCGAGCAGCTTCAGGTAGGGCATCGGGCTGCCGCCGCCGGTCTTGCGCAGGTGGTCGACGAGCAGGTCGATGGCCGCCTCCTCCTGCCCGAGGACGACGAAGAACTCGGCCTGCTGCTCGAGGTCGATGAGTTCCTCGATCGACACGTCGCGCGGCTCGTCGTCGTCTGCGCGCCAACCCACCGGCAGGACCTCGGTGCGCTCGGCCGCGCCCGGCGCACCTTGCAAGCCTTCGGCCCCGTTGGCCGGCTCGCGCGCCGGGAGCAGCAGACCCGGACTCGTGCTCGAATCGCTGCCGGTCGCGGGCGAGGTCGAGGTCGAGGATGCAGTGGCGCGCAAAGGCGTTTCACCCGCGGCCACGGCCGACGGCCCCAGCCCTCCCGCGGCGATGCGCGCCCAGGCCTGCGCGCTCTGCCGCTGCAGGCGGCGCAGCTTCATCAGCAGCCAGGCGCACAGCAGCGTCAGCAGGCCCGTGAGCGCGAGCAGCCACGATGCCCACTGCCCGCGTGACTCGGCCTCGGCGGCGCTCTGCCGCAATTGCAGCAGCCCCTGGCGATCGGCGGCGGCGTCGGCGCGCATGCGTTCGATCGCCTGCTCCAGCGCCGCGATGCGTGCCGCCGCGGCGGACGCCGCCTCGGCGGCTGCACGGGCGCCCTCCTCTTCGAGCGCGCGTGCCTGCGCCTGGGCGCGGACGCTGGCCTCGGCGGCCGCCAGCTTCGCGGCATCGCCGCCGCCCGAGCCCGTCGGCGGCTCGTCATCCAGCCGCAGGCGTGGCCGCGCCCGCACGCGCGCCGCTGCGGATGGCGCCGCCGGCTGCGCCGCCGCCGCGCGGGGGCCTGCACGTCGACGCGGTGCCGCGCGCATGGCACCTCCCGACGCGCGTGCGGCCTCGGCCGCGGGTTCGGTGGCGGCGGGCGTGCGTACGTGCTCGCGCGCTGGCGGCTGCCCGGCGGCATCGGCCTGGGCCACCGTCGCGACGTCTTCCGCCGGTGCCAGCATGAGCGGCGCGCTCGGCGTGCTCCCGCCCACCGGATCGGCAAGGACGACGAAACGCCGCTGCAATCTGACCGGGCAACCCAACCCCAGCGTCATCGCCACCAGCGGTTCGTCAACCGGCACGCGTGTTCGCACGCGCAGCACCTGGGATTCGCCGCTGCGCTCGAGCCGTGCCGTCACCAGGTCGGGCGCCAGGCGCGTCTCGCCGACGACGACGTCCGCGGCGACGCATTCGGGACTCAGGGACTCCCCGGCCTCCAGGTGCAACCCGATCACATGGTTCAGGGGCTGGCCCAGAGGGGTCGACGGCTCCACCGGCGCAAAGCCCAGCGCAGCCGCATCGACTGCGATCAGGGCCGCCAAGCAAGGAACGATGAGGGTCTGGAGCCGCTTCTTCTGCATGCGAAATCGCGTGGGGCAGCGCGCGGCGACTCTAGCATGCCGGCATCGGGCGCTCACACCCGGATCCGGGTGTCGCCTGGGGCTAGTCGGCGGCGTCGTTGGGGACACCGCGCGCCTCGCGCAGCGCGATCTCGAACACGCGAAGATAGGGTTCGAACGCCGCGGCCGAGGCCTCGTCGAGCTCGGCGCGCAGCGTCATCCGGCCGCGGTTGACCATCAGCACGAAGGCCGACGCGGGGTCGCTGCGCAAGGCCAGCAGCGCCGGCCCCAATGTGCCCCCCAGCCACTGCTGCAGCCACGGCGCGGCGCTGGCTGCCGCCGCATAGCGTTCCTGCAGCGCGCCGAGTTCGGCGCGGCCGAGCTTGGGATACATCACCACCCAGCGCATCTCCGCGGGTGTGTCGGTGTCCAGTCGCGTCTGCACGCCCTCGACGTACTGCTCGAACATCGTCTTCTCGATCGCCTCCTGCAACGGGCGGTTGAGGACGACCGCCTGCAGGTCCTGCGGCAGCGGGAGTGCCGCGCGAATGCGCAGTTCCTGCCCGAGGACGTAAGGCCGTTGCGACGCCCCCCATTCGAGACGCCAGGGAACGTCGCCCGACTTGCCATCGACGATCACGCCGTGCCCGTCGCGCGGCGTGCGGATCTGCACCTGCGCACGCCGCGACCAGTCGTTGAACGACCCCGGCTCGGCCGACGCCCCGGACTGCCTGTCCCGTGGCGGCTTGCGGGTCAGCCAGCGCTTGAAGCCTTCGAGCATGGTTTAGAGTGCGCCGACGCGGACGCGCGGCGCTGCAAGGGAAAGGGTCCTGCGATGATCGAAGTGTATTCGTGGCCCACGCCCAACGGGCACAAGGTGCACATCATGCTCGAGGAGTGCGGGCTGCCCTACCGCGCCACGGCCGTCGACATCGGCCGCGGCGAGCAGTTCGAGCCCGCCTTCCTGGCGATCAGCCCGAACAACAAGATTCCCGCGATCGTCGATCCCGACGGTCCCGACGGCAGGCCCATCGGCGTCTTCGAGTCGGGCGCGATCCTGCTCTATCTCGCGGGCAAGAGCGGGCGCCTGCTGCCCGAGAGCACGCGCGGCAAGTACGAGGTGCTGCAATGGCTGATGTTCCAGATGGGCAGCGTCGGGCCGATGCTCGGTCAGGCACACCACTTCCGCGTCTACGCGCCCGAAAGGATCCCCTACGCCATCGAGCGCTACACGAACGAAGCGCGGCGACTCTACGGCGTCATGAACCGCCGCCTGGCCGGCAGCCGCTACCTCGGCGGCGCCCATTATTCGATCGCCGACATCGCCGTCTTCCCTTGGCTGCGCAGTTGGAAGAGCCAGGGCATCGACTGGAACGAGTACCCGCACCTCAAGGGCTGGTTCGACGAGATCGCCGCGCGGCCGGCCGTCGTGCGCGGGCTCGAGGTGCTCTCCGACCGTCGCCGGCCGGTGCAGGACGAGCGCGCCCGCGAAGTGCTGTTCGGCCCGGAGCAGTACAAGCCGCGCTGATCGCCGACCCGAGTCGAGGCACCTGCGCACCCCCCTAGAATCGGCCGCCCGCAGCGTGGCTGTCGGTGCATGCGCCGAAGGTGCCGACGGCGCGTTCGTCGTTTCCCGCGGTGATCCCGGGCTGCCGGTCGGCCCCCGGCCAGCCATCCCATTCCGCCCGTAGCTCAACCGGATAGAGCACCGGCCTTCTAAGCCGGGGGTTGCGTGTTCGAGTCACGCCGGGCGGGCCAAGCGCCACGGCTTGGCACCGCAGACGCGGCGCCGACCTCAGGGCCGTCCGTGGCGCGCGACCTTCTGCAGAAGCTCGATCAGGATCCCACGCTCGCCGCGGCTCAGATGGCTCAGCGCCTCGTGCTCCATGGTCTGCGACACCTCGAGCGCCTTGCGGGCGAGCGCGGCGCCGGTGCCCGTGAGGCGGATCACCTGCGAGCGCCGGTCGCTCTGGCTGCGCAGGCGAGTCAGCAGCCCACGTTGCTCCAGGCGGTCGAGCAGCGCGGTGATGTTGGGTGCCGAAACCGACAGCGTCCGCGAGAGCTGCTTCTGGGTGACGTCGCGGTTGTTCGCCACCAGCGACAGCACGGTGAACTCGACCGGGCCCAGCTGAAACGACGCGCCGATGTTCTTCAGGAAGATCCTGCGGATCGGCACGTTCGCCTGCGCAAGCTGGTAGCCCAGCAGGTGCTGCAGGCACGACGGATCGAGTTCGGGTTTGGCATCGTCGCTCACGGACGGGGCGGGATCGGCGTCGTTCATCTGCGGCTCTCGGACCCCGCGATGCCGGGACGAGGGCAACACCCGGCGGGGCTAGGGCTGGACCTCCCAGTCGCCGTTGACGACCTTGAGCACCACCGCACTGTCGTTGGTGAAACCCCAGTGGTCGCTCTTGGTGAAATTCAGGACGCCCTGCGAGACCGGCAGCGGCCCCATGTTTTCCATGGCGTCGCGCAATGCGGCGCGGAACTCCCGGGTTCCGGGCTCGGCCTTGCGCAAGGCCATCGGCACCACCTTCTCCAGCACCATCAGCGTGTCGTAGGCGTGCGCGGCGAACTGGTTGCGCATGCCCGCGCCGTATGCCTTGTCGTACTTCTGCACGTAGTCGAGCGCCGCCTTCTTGGACGGGTTGGCGTCGGGGAGTTGTTCGGCCACCGTCGCCGGTCCCGAAACGACATAACTCCCTTCGACGTCCTTGCCGCCCACCCGCATCAGATCGCGCGAGGCTGCGGCATGCGTCTGGTAGATCCTGCCCTTGAAGCCGCGCTCGACCAGCGCCCGGTGCGGCATCGCGGCACCCGAGCCCGAAGCCACGACGAGGATGGCATCGGGATTCGCCGACACCAGCTTCAGCGCCTGCGCCGTCACGCCGGTGTCGGTTCGCTGGAAGCGCTCGATCGCCGTCATCTTCAGGCCCGCCTGCTCCGCGACGGCACCGAATTCCTTGAGCCAGCTCTCGCCGTAGGCGTCGGTGTACCCCAGAAAGCCGACGTTCTTCACGCCGTGCTTCTTCATGTGGGCGACCATCGGGTGTGCGATCACCGTCGCCGAGTGCGCCATGCGAAAGGTCCAGGTGTCCTTGCCCGGCGGCAGCGGCGGCGGCGAGATCGCGATCTGCAAGGTCCCCGATTGCGCGGCTTCCTCGGCCATCGCCACCGAGATCGGCGTCGTCGTCGAGCCGAGGATCACGTCCACCTTGTCGTCGGTGACCAGGCGCCGGACGTTCTTCACGCCGGTCGCGGGATCGGTCGCGTCGTCGAGCACGATCATCTTCAGCTTCTGCCCGGCGATGCTGTCGGGCCAGAGCTTGAAGCCGTTGTGGGTCGGGATGCCCAGGCCCGACGCGGGGCCGGAGAGCGACAGGACGACGCCGACCGTGAGCTCGGCGCGCGCGCTCAGCGCGACGCCGACGATCAGGCCGGCGGCAATCAGCTTCCTTGCGGTTCTCATACCTCGTCTACCCCCAGGTTGCGGGCCTGCCGGCCCTTCGTGGATCATTCGACGCGCGGCAGCAGGACCGGATCCTGGCCCGCCGCGGCGTCGCCATGCAGCCGCTCGACCAGTTCGGCGCGGTTGCGCAGCACGGCGCGCTGATTGATCGAGCCCTTGTCGGTCAATTCGTCGCGGTCGATCGACGGCGCATCGCTCATCAGCAGCGCACGCGCAATGCGGCTGGCGCTGCCGCTGCCGTCGCGCCACATGCGGTCGACCAGCGCCTGGAAGAACGCGAGCACCGCTGGATGCCGCAGCACCTCGGCGGCGTCGATGTCGTCGCCCGCACCGGCCAGGCCGCGGCACGCGTCCAGCCGCGGAAACACGAGCATGCCGACCTCGTCCCGGTCGATCCCGGTGATCACGACGTCCTGCACGCACGGCGCACCGGCGGCAATGACGCGCGCCCGCAGCGGGCCCACGCTCACGAACGTCCCCGTCGACAGCTTGAAGTCCTCGGCGATGCGCCCGTCGAAGAGCAGCCCCTTGCGCGGATCCCCGGGGTCGAGCCACTTCGCCGCGTCCCCGGTGCGGTAGAAGCCCTCCTCGTCGAACGCCTGCGCGCTGGCTTCGGGCAGCCGCCAGTATCCGGGCATCACGTTCGGGCCGCGGAAACGGATCTCGTTCTTGCCGTCGGTCGGCACCAGCTTCACCTCGACGCCCGGGCAGGGCAGGCCGATGTGCCCCGAACGCACCTCGCCGGCACGCAACGCGAGCGTGCACGTGGGCGCCGTCTCGGTCATCCCCAGGCCGGTGATCATCGGGATGCGCTCGCCCAGCGTCGCCTCGGCGAGGCGGTCGAGTTCGTCCCAGACCGGCTGCGCGAGACCGGCACCGGCGAACATGAAAGCGCGCACGCGCCGCAGCAGCGACCGGCGCAGCTGCTCGTCGCCGCGCATCGCCGCAACGATCTCCTCGAAGCCCTTGGGCACGTTGAAGTAGACCGTCGGCGAGATCTCGCGCAGGTTGCGCAGCGTCTCGCCGATCCGCTGAGGGGTCGGCTTGCCGTCGTCGATGTACAGGCTGCCGCCGTTGTAGATCACGATGCCGACGTTGTGATTGCCACCGAAGGTGTGATTCCACGGCAGCCAGTCGACCAGCACCGGGGCTTCGTCGGCGAGGAATGCCATGCCCTGACGGAGCATCTGCTGGTTCGCGCACAGCATGCGGTGCGTGTTGACGACGCCCTTGGGCACCCGCGTCGAGCCCGAGGTGAAAAGGAACTTCACGATCGTGTCCGGCCCGACCCGCGCGTGCGCATCATCGACACCGGTCCCCGGCGCCGTGCCGGCCAGCGCATCGAAGGGCGTGTGCGCGCGGCCGCGGATGCGGCCTTCGGTCAGTACCAGTTCGACCGCGGGGTCGACCACCGCATCGATCGCCCGCGCGTACTCGGGGCCCGAGGCGAACACCAGCCCAGGCGTGAGCGTGTCGAGGATGTGGCGCAGCCTGCCGAAATCCTGCGAGATCAGCGAATAGGCGGTCGAGATCGGCGCGTAGGGAATTCCGGCCCACATGGCGCCGAGCGCAAGCGTCAGGTGCTCGAGGTCGTTGCCGGAGAGGATCTCCACCGGCCGCTCGGCCGACAGGCCGCGATCGACCAAAGCCTGGCCGACCGCACGCGCCCGGTTCAGCATCTCCAGGTAGCCGATGTGCCGCCAGTCGCCGCCGCGCTCGCGCCGAGCCGCGAGCGTACGCGCCGGGGCCTCGCGCGCAAACTGCTCCAGACGATCGGTGAGCCGCTCGGGGTAGGGCAACAGCGCCTCCGTGGAACGCAGCCGCTCGACGCCGTCGGCATCGCGCTCGAATGCTGCGCTCAGGCAGCCGCCGACCCTGCTGTCCCGATACCGGATCATGCCGGGTCCACCGCGCGTGTCAGGCCCCGCGGGGGCGGGGGCGCACAGCGGCCGACGGGGGCCGAGGGTTCGCGCGGCGCGAGCGCAGCGCCGCAATCGCCCATCGTCGGGCCGTGTCGATGCGAAGGCAGGCGATGGGGCGCTCGGGCTGCGTGCATGGTCGGAAGCGCCGCGATGCGGCTGGGGCGGCTGAACCGGGATCGCCGGGCGACGATCGGCGGGATTCAGTTATGAATATTAAGTATCTTGCCGCCCCCTGGGCCACGGGTTTGCCCTTGGCTCGTGCGAACGCAACGCGACGCCTCCACCGATGGAGTACGCGCCCACGCATCCCCCGCGGCATCCGCTGCGAGTGCGTCGCCGCGCCGCCAAATCGTTCCTGGGAGTAATCATCGGCCGATGCCGGGGAATCGATGCTCCGGCCGCCGTGGACGCCTCGACGGCAAGGCCGGGCCGGCCCTGGAGACCTGCATGCCGCGACGACACCCGCCAGGGCGGGCGCCAGGCCGACGAGCCCGCGCTGTCGCCTCAGTCGTTCCTGATCGGCTTGGGCCTCACCGTTTCCACCGGCGCGGGCTTCTTCGGCTCGTCCGAACCCCCGATGCCGACCTTGGCCGCGGCGGCACTGGCGCCGCGCTGTGCCGCCTTGGCGCCCTTCTCGATGCCGCCGGCAGCCCACGACGCGCCGCGCTCGACGCCGCTGGCCGCCGCCTTGGCGCCGCGTTTGACGGCGCTCGCGCCGGCCTTGACACCACGCACCGCGCCGCTGGCGGCGGCCTGAGCGCCGTGCTCGATGGCCGCGCCGGTGCGTGCCGCGACCGATGACGCCGCGTCAACCGCCGAGTCGATCTTCTCGCCCACGGTGCTCGCCAGCGCAGCCGTCCCGAAAAGGACGCAGGCCGCCAGCAGACCCGATCGAAGCCCAGTACCCATCCGCCTTCTCCGGTTGGCCCGCCGGGATCCGCCCGGCAGCAGGGCGAAGATCATAGCCAGACACGCCCCGGACCGCTTCGCCACGCCGGGGGTAGCGGTCGCCGCAGCAACTGGCTGCCTATACAGTACCCGATGTGACGACCCTGGACACGCTCGATCCCGAACAGTGCGCCGCCGTCGAGCACGGCGACAGCCCGCTGCTCGTCGTGGCCGGCGCCGGCTCGGGCAAGACCACCATGCTGGCGGCCCGGCTGGCCCGACTGGTGCTGCAAGGCGCGGACCCGCAGCGCATCCTCATGCTCAGCTTTTCGCGCCGCGCCGCGTCGGAACTGGCCCATCGCGCCGCGGGGCTGCTGCATCGGGCACTGGGCTCCAGCCCATCGATGCCGCCGCCGCAACTGCCCTGGTGCGGCACTTTCCATTCGATCGCCGCACGCTTGTTGCGCGAGCATGCGCAGGTGCTCGGGCTGGACGCGGACTTCAGCGTCGTCGACCGCGCCGACGCCCAGGAGCTGATGGGCCTGGTGCGCACGCGCTCGGGCCTGCACGATGCCGCGCGCCGCTTTCCGCTGGCGCCCACGGCGCTGGCCATCCTCTCGCGCACGGTCAACAGCGCACAGCCGCTGGCCCAGGTGCTGGCGCAGCACTACCCCTGGTGCGCGCAGTGGCAGACGGAGCTGCGGCGCCTGTTCGCCGCCTACACCGACGCCAAGCAGGCGCAGCGGGTGTTCGACTACGACGACCTGCTGCTCTACTGGCACCAGGCGCTGCAGGAGCCGCTGGTCGCGCGCACGATGGGCAGCCGCTTCACGCATGTGCTCGTCGACGAGTATCAGGACACGAACCGGCTGCAGGCCGAGATCCTGCTCGCCCTCGAGCCCGAGGGACGCGGTGTCACCGTGGTCGGCGACGACGCGCAAGCGATCTACGGCTTTCGCGCCGCCGAGGTCGGCAACCTGCTCGACTTCCCGCAGGCCTTCGTCCCGCCGGCGCGGGTGCGGCTGCTGCAGCGCAACTACCGCAGCACGCAGCCGCTGCTGGCGGCGGCGAACGCGGTCATCGCCCAGACCGGGCGCCGCTTCGCGAAGACGCTGTGGAGCCAGAGGCCGTCATCGCACAAGCCGCAGCTGGTGCAGGTGGACGATGAGGCCGCGCAGGCGACCTGGGTCGCCGACACCGTGCTCCGCCAGCGCGAGCAGGGGACGCGCCTGACGCAGCAGGCGGTGCTGTTTCGCAGTGCCCAGCACAGCGCCGCGCTGGAACTCGAACTGGCACGCCGGTGCATCCCCTTCGTCAAGTTCGGCGGACTGCGCTTTCTCGAGGCCGCGCACATCAAGGACGCGCTGAGCCTGCTGCGCTGGACGCACAACCTGCGCTGCCGGCTGGCGGGTTTCCGCGTCCTGAAGCTGGCTTCGGGCATGGGCCCGGGGACGGCGATGAGGCTTCTCGACGCGATGGACGCCAGCGCGGACCCGGCCGCGCTGCTGCTGGCGTGGCGGCCGCCGGCCCGCGCCGCGCTCGACTGGGCCGGCTTGCGCGATGCGCTGCAATCGCTGCTGCCGCGCGATGCCCCCTGGCCGGGGCAGATCGCTCCCGCCTTCCTCTGGCTGCGTGCGCAGCTGCCGCGCCTGTACGGCACGGACGCGGCGGTGCGCGCGATCGACCTCGCGCAGCTCGAACGCCTGGCCGCCGGGCATCGCAGCCGCGAGCGTTTCCTCACCGAGCTCGCGCTCGACCCGCCCGAGGCCTGCAGCGACGAAGCCGGTCCGCCGCAGCGCGACGAGGACTACCTGATCCTGTCGACCATCCACTCGGCCAAGGGGCGCGAATGGCATTCGGTGCACGTGCTCAACGTCGTCGACGGCTGCATGCCCTCCGATCTCGCCACCGGCAGCGCCGCCGAGATCGACGAGGAGCGCCGCCTGCTCTACGTCGCGATGACGCGCGCCCGGGAGCGGCTGCACCTGCTCGTGCCGCAGCGCTTCTACGCCACGGAGCAGCGCGCACTGGGCGGCCGCCATCTGTACGCCGCGCGCTCGCGCTTCATCCCCGCCGAACTGGAGCCGCTGTTCGAGCTCGTCGCGCCGTGCGCGCCCGAGGGCGGCGAAGCACACGCCGGCGTCGATGCTGGAGCTCTGCCGCAACTGGATCTGGCGGCACGCCTGCGCGCCCGCGGCGGACTGTTGCGCTGAGCGCCGGGCGCAGGCTCAGCCGCGTGCGGCGTCGTCGACGCGCGCCTCGGCCAGCGCGTCCACGAGCGCGGCGACGAAGCGCTCGCCACCGAGCGCCTGCACGCCCAGCGCGAGGTCTGCCCGCACCGCCTGCGCGATCGTCTGCACCGCGCCGCTGTCGGCAGCCATGGTGGCGTAGTAGCCCAGGTCCTTGACGGCGTTCGCGAGCGCGAACTGCAGCCCGCTGTCGTCGCCGCGCTCGATGAAGGGACGCATGCGCTCCAGCGTCACCCCGCCGCCGCCGCCCTTGGCCAGAACCTCGACGAAGACCTCGGGCGCGACGCCGCCGCGCCGCGCGCAGGCGGCCGCCTCGGCGAGCAGCGCCGCGCCACCGAGCGAGACGAAGTTGTGCAGCAGCTTCATGCGATGCCCGGAACCGACATCCCCGCAGTGCGTGATGTTCTCGGCGAAGCACGCCAGCAGCGGGCGCAGTTCGGCGAACAGGGCGGCTTCACCGCCCACCAGAAGGTTCAGCCGCCCTTGCGCCGCCTCCTTGGGGGTGCGCGTCATCGGCGCATCGGCGAAGCGCCCGCCCGCGGCCCGCACCGCCGCGGCCACGCGCGCGGTCGAACTCGGCACCGCGGTGGAGCAGTCGACGATCGCCGCGCGCGGCCGCAGGTGCGCCAGCAGGCCGTCCTCGCCGAGCACGACGGCCTCGACCTGCGGCGAGCCGGTGACGCAGAGGATGATGACCTCGGCCGCGCTCGCCACCGCCTGCAGGCTGCCGACGACTCGCGCACCCGCGGCCTGCAGATCCCCGAGTGCCTGGTTTCCGGGGTGATCGAGCACGGTCAGCGCGTGCCCGTGCTTCACCAGGTTGCTCGCGATGCCGTGGCCCATCCGGCCGATTCCCACCATGCCGACGCGCTGCTTCAAGGGGAGGCTCCTTTCGTCTCGATCGACACCGGGCGCGGGGCCGCCCGCGCCGCCTGCGACGCGCGTCATTCTGCGCTGCCCGGGAGCGGTCTTGGGCCGGCCGCGCCTCAGGGTGCCTCAGTGCGCCTCAGTGCGCCTCCTCCCAGTTCGCGCCGACGCCCACCTCGGCCAGCAGCGGCACCTTCAGCTCGGCGACGCCCGCCATCAGGCGCGGCACTTCGAGCCTGACCCAGTCGAGTTCGGCCTGCGGCACCTCGAACACGAGTTCGTCGTGCACCTGCATGACCATGCGCGTGGCGCGCCGCTGCTCGTCGAGCGCACGCTGCACCGCGATCATCGCCAGCTTGATGAGGTCCGCCGCGGTGCCCTGCATCGGCGCGTTGATGGCCTGGCGCTCGGCGCCGCTGCGGCGCGGCCCGTTGCCGCTGTTGATCTCGGGCAGCCACAGGCGGCGGCCGAAGACGGTCTCGACCCAGCCCTGCGCATGCGCGCGCGCCTTGGTCTCGTCCATGTAGCGGCGCACGCCGGCAAAGCGCTGGAAGTAGCGCTCGATGTAGTCGCGCGCGGCCTTCTGCTCGATGCCCAGGTTCTGCGCCAGGCCGAAGGCCCCCATGCCGTAGATGAGGCCGAAGTTGATGACCTTGGCGTAGCGGCGCTGCTCGGCCGAGACCTCGGCCAGCGGCACGCCGAAGACCTCGCTGGCGGTTGCGCGGTGCACATCCAGTCCGTCGGCGAAGGCCTGCAGCAGCCCCGAATCCTCGCTGATGTGCGCCATGATGCGCAGTTCGATCTGCGAATAGTCGGCCGAGACGATGACGTGTCCCGGCGGCGCGATGAAGGCCTCGCGGATGCGCCGGCCCTCGGGCGTGCGCACGGGGATGTTCTGCAGGTTGGGCTCATTGCTCGCCAGCCGCCCGGTGACGGCCACCGCCTGCGCGTAGTGGGTGTGCACGCGCCCGGTGTCCGGGTTGACCATCAGCGGCAGCTTGTCGGTGTAGGTGCCCTTGAGCTTGGCCAGGCTGCGGTACTCGAGGATGCGCGCGGGCAGCGGGTAGTCGGCGGCGAGCTCCTGCAGCACGTCCTCGTCGGTGCTCACCGCGCCCGAGGCCGTGCGCTTCTTCACCGGCAGGCCCAGGCGGTTGAAGAGGATCTCGCCGATCTGCTTGGGGGAGCCCAGGTTGAACGGCCCCCCGGCGATCGCGTAGGCCTGCTGCTCGGTGGCGTGCATGCGCTCGGCCAGTTCGCGGCTCTGCCGCGCCAGCAGCGCGGCGTCGATGAGCACGCCATGGCGCTCGATGCGTTGCAGGATCACCGCCACCGGCATCTCGATGCGCTGGTAGACCTCGGCCAGCGTCGGCGCCTCCTGCAGCCGCGGCCACAGCGCCTCATGCACCTGCAGCGCCATCTCGCTGTCCTCGCCCGCATAGCGCGTGGCCTTCCCGACGTCGACCTGCGAGAACGGGATCTGGCTCGCGCCCTTGCCGCACAAGTCCTCGTAGGACAGGCCGCGGCGGCCGAGGTGCCGGTCGGCGAGCGACTCCAGGCTGTGCGGGCGGTGCGCCTCGAGCACGTAGCTCTGCAACATCGTGTCGTGCCGGTAGCCGCGCACGCTGATGCCGTGGTTGGAGAAGACCTGCAGGTCGTACTTGATGTTCTGGCCGAGCTTGGCCGCGCGCTCGTCCTCGAGCCAGGGCGCCAGGCGCGCGAGCACGTCGGAGATCGGCAGCTGCGCCGGCGCATCGGGGTAGTCGTGCGCCAGCGGCACGTAGGCCGCACGCCCGGGCTCGACGGCGAAGCTCAGGCCGACGAGGCGCGCGCGCATGGCATCGAGCGAAGTCGTCTCGGTGTCCAGCGCGACGAGATCGGCCGCACGCAGGCGCTGCAGCCAGGCGTCCAGGCGCGCCCAGTCGGTGAGGGTCTCGTACTCATATGCATCGGCCGGAACCGCCGCCGCGGGCGCGGCACGCGGCTGCTCCTGCAGTTCCCGCAGCCAGGTGCGAAACCCGTGGCGGCGGTAGAAGTCGATCAGCGCCTCGCGATCGACCTCGCGCGCGGCGAGTGCGTCCAGCGAGGGCCAGCCTTCGACCTGGCCGCCGAGGTCGCAGTCGGTGACGACGGTCACCAGCTTGCGCGCGGTGGGAAGCCAGTGCAGCGCCTTGCGCAGGTTCTCGCCGGCCACGCCCTTGATGCCATCGGCCGCGGCCATCACGCCCTCGAGCGAGCCGTGCTCGGCGATCCATTTCGCCGCAGTCTTGGGGCCGACCTTGTCCACGCCGGGAACGTTGTCGACCGCATCGCCCATCAGCGCGAGGTAGTCGACGATGCGGGCCGGCGGCACGCCGAACTTGGAGAGCACGCCGGCCTCGTCCAGGCGCTCGGGCGGCCGCGCCATCGTGTTGACGAGCGTGACCTGCGGGCCCACCAGTTGCGCCAGGTCCTTGTCGCCGGTGGAGATCAGCACCGGCTGGCCGCGGGCCTGCGCGGCGCGCGCGAGGGTGCCGATGGCATCGTCGGCCTCGATCCCCGGCACCGCCAGAACGTGCCAGCCGAGCAGCCGCACGACCTCGTGGATGGGCTCGATCTGAGCGCGCAACGCCTCGGGCATGGGGCTGCGCTTGGCCTTGTACTCGGGGTACCACTCGTCGCGAAAGGTCGGGCCGCTGGCGTCGAAGACGCACACCGCCTGCCGCGCCGGATGCTGCAGGCGCAGCGCCTTCATCATCGCCACCATGCCATGGATGGCGCCGGTGGGGGAGCCATCCGGCGCGCGCAGATCCGGCAGCGCGTGGTAAGCGCGGTAGAGGTAGCTCGAGCCGTCGACGAGCAGCATCAGGTCGGGGGTGCCCATCGGGCGATTGTGGCGCCACTGCGTAGAATGGCTGCATGGCCGCGATCCTCCGCCACGCGCTGCTCCTGCCGCTCCTGCTCTGCCCCTGGCTGGCGTCGGCTGCGCCTGCCGGCGCGCCCGCGGAACCCGGCCTGGCGTCGCGCGGCGGCGAGCCGGTGGTGCAGCACATCGTCACCGAGGACGACGGCGTGCGCATCGACGAGCTGCGCGTGCGCGGCCAGGTGCAGCGCATCGTCGTGCAGAGCAAGCTCGGCAACGCCCGGCCTTACGAGATCCTGCCCGCCACGCAGGGACGCGACCTGTCGCAGGACAGGCGCGCAAGCGGCCAGCGGGTGTGGTCGGTGCTCAGCTTCTAGGCCGCGATGGCGGTCTACACCGAAGTCGGTTTCGACGAGGCCGATCAACTCGTGCAGCGGCTGGGCCTGGGGCCGCTGACCGGCCTGCAAGGCATCCGCTCGGGAATCGAGAACACCAACTACTACGCCACGACCACGCGCGGCCAGTGGGTGCTGACGGTGTTCGAGCGCCTGCCGCGCGCGCTGCTGCCCTACTACCTGCGGCTGATGGAGCACCTGGCGCGCCACGGCATCCCGGTGCCGGCGCCGCAGGCCGATGACGCGGGGGAGATCCTGCACACGCTCGGCGGCAAGCCCGGCGCGGCGGTGACGCGGCTGCCGGGCAGCCATCGCCTCGCGCCCGACGCCGATCACTGCGCGCAGGTGGGCGCGATGCTCGGCCGCATGCACGTCGCGGGCGCCGACTTCGCGCTGCGGCAGGATCACCTGCGCGGCCTGGCCTGGTGGCAGGAGGTCGCGCCCCAGGTCCTGCAGCACCTGCAGCCGGCGCAGGCGGAACTGCTGTGCAGCGAACTCGACTACCAGGGCCGCTTCGCGCGGTCCCCCGCGGGTCAGGCGCTGCCGCGCGGACATATCCACGCCGACCTCTTTCGCGACAACGCGATGTTCGATGCCACCGGCGGCGAGGACCGTCTCTGCGGCTTCTTCGACTTCTACTTCGCCGGCTACGACTGCCTGCTCTTCGACATCGCCGTGTGCCTGAACGACTGGTGCTGCGATGGCGGCAGCGGCCGTCTGGACGAAGCGCGCGCGCAGGCGTTCATGGTCGCCTACGAGGGCCAGCGCGCGCTCGACGGTGGCGAGCGCCGGGCGCTGCCGGCAATGCTGCGCGCCGCGGCCTTGCGCTTCTGGCTCTCGCGCCTGTGGGACTGGCACCTGCCGCGCAGCGCGGCACTGCTGCAGCCCAAGGAACCGACGCAGTTCGAGCGCATCCTGCGCGCGCGCATCGAGCGACCCTGGCATTTCGGCGGTTGACGCGGGCGGAACGGCGATGGCAATGATCCTCAAGACCGTCGGCCCCGGGCGCGGCGCGCTCTGGATCCGCGACGGTCTGCAGCTCTACATGAGGCGGCCGATGGCCTTCACCGGCCTGTTCGCGCTCTTCCTGCTGCTGGCGCTGTTCTCGGCGCTGCTGCCGTGGATCGGCTGGCTGCTGCAGATGATGCTGGTGCCGCTGCTGTCGCTCGGATTCATGGTCGCGAGCCAGTCGGCCTTGCTGAACGGCCCGGTGCGTCCGACGCAGTTCTTCGAGCCGCTGCTGACGGCGGCGCCGGCGCAGCGGCGCTCGCTGCTGCTGCTGTGCGTCCTCTACGGGCTCATCGTCGCTGCCGCGCTCTGGTTTGCGGACTGGGTGGCGGACGGCGGCTACACGCGTCTCTTCGAGCTCATGCACCGCACGCCGGCACCGCTGCACGAGATCGACGCCCTCTTCGTCGAGCGCAGCATGGCCGCGGGCGCGCTCGTGGGCACTGCCGCGCTGACGCTGGTGACAATTCCGTTCTGGCACGCGCCCGCGCTCGTGCATTGGGCGCACCAGGGCGCGCTGCAGGCGCTCTTCAGCAGCACGCTCGCGGTCTGGCGCTGCCGTGGCGCCTTCGTCGTCTACGCGCTCACCTGGTTCACGCTGATGCTCACGCTGGGGGTGCTGAGTGCGCTGCTGTTCGGGCTCTTGGGCCTGACCCAGCTCGGGTCGGTGCTGGCGCTGCCGCTGGGCCTGTTCCTGAGCACGCTCTTCTACGTCTCGCTGATCTTCACCTTCAACGACAGCTTCGGCCACCAGGGCGAGGCCGACGCGCTCGGGCTCACTCGATCGGCGTGAGCCTGGCGATCGCCAGCGCCAGCCACTTGCTGCCGTGGCGGCCGAAGTTCACCTGCGCACGCGCATCGGCACCCCGGCCTTCGAGCGTGAGCACGACGCCTTCGCCGAACCTGGCGTGGAACACCGCCTGCCCCACGCGCAGGCCGACTTCGCCGCGCTCGCGCTCGACGCGTCCGGCGCCGACGATGCCCTTCAGGCCACTGCCGCGCTCCCAGGCCTCGCGATAGGCGCGGGCATAGCCCGAACCGAAGCCCTGCTGTCGCGGCGTCAGCCACTTCAGCGACGCTTCGGGCAGTTCCTCGAGAAAGCGGCTCCGGGCGTTGTAGCGCGTCTGCCCGTGCAGCATGCGCGTCTGCCCGAAGCTGAAGTAAAGGCGCTGGCGTGCACGCGTGATGGCGACGTACATGAGCCGCCGCTCCTCCTGCAGGCCGTCCGCGTCCGCAAGGCTCTGCTCGTGCGGAAACAGCCCCTCCTCGACGCCGGTGATGAAGACGGCGTCGAACTCCAGCCCCTTGGCCGCATGCACCGTCATGAGCTGGACCGCGTCCTGCCCGGGCTGCGCCTGGTTGTCGCCGGCCTCGAGTGAGGCGTGGGTGAGGAAGGCCGCCAGCGGTGACATGATCTCGCCGGTCTCGGTGTCGGGCCCGGCCGGCGCCGAGAGCTCGTCCACCGGAAGCCCGACCGCGTCCCTGCCGAAGCCCTCCTGGGTGACGAAGCTCTCGGCGGCGTTGACGAGTTCCTCCAGGTTCTCGATGCGCTCCTGCCCTTCCTTCTCGCTGCGGTAGTGCTCGAGCAGGCGCGAGGCATGCAACACGTGCTCGATGATCTCGCGCAAGGTCAGGCCCTGGGTCGCGCTGCGCATCGCCTCCAGCAGTTGCACGAACCCCGCCAGCCGCGCACCCATCGCGCCCGCCACTGCACCCGCGCTCTGCGCCAGGCTCCGGCCGCTGGCGCGCGCGGCGTCCTGCAGCTGCTCGACGCTGCGCGCACCGATTCCGCGCGGCGGGAAATTGACGACTCGCAGGAAGCTGGTGTCGTCGCCCACGTTCTCGAGCAGGCGCAGGTAGGCCAGTGCGTGCTTGACTTCGGCGCGCTCGAAGAAGCGCAGGCCGCCGTAGACGCGGTAGGGAACGCCGGCATTGAAGAGTGCGCTCTCGATCACCCTGCTCTGCGCGTTGCTGCGGTAGAGCACGGCGATCTCGTGCCGCGGCAGCCCGCCGCGATGCAGCGCCTGCGCCTCCTCCTGCAGCCACTGCGCTTCGGCGTAGTCGCTCGCCGCCTCGAACACGCGCAGCGGTTCGCCCGCACCGGCGTCGGTACGCAGGTTCTTGCCCAGGCGCTGCGTGTTGTGCGCGATGAGCGCGTTGGCGGCGTCCAGGATGTGGCCGAAGGAGCGGTAGTTCTGCTCCAGCCTGATGAGCCGGCGCACGCGGTACTCTCGCTCGAAGTCGGCCATGTTGCCCACGCGCGCGCCGCGGAAGGCGTAGATGCTCTGGTCGTCGTCGCCGACGGCGAAGACGCCTTGCGCGCCCTCGGCCGGCACGGCGCCGCCCTCCGGCGGCGGCGCGACCATCTTCAGCCACGCGTACTGCAGGCGGTTGGTGTCCTGGAACTCGTCGACGAGCAGGTGGCGGAAGCGCCGCCGGTAGTGCTCGCGCAACGGGTCGTTGTCGCGCAGCAGTTCGTAGCTGCGCAGCAGCAGCTCGGCGAAGTCGACCACGCCCTCGCGCTCGCACTGCTCCTCGTAGGCCTGGTAGATCTCGACGAGCTTGCGTCCGTGCGCGTCGTGCGCCTCGACGTCGAAGGGACGGCGCCCCTCCTCCTTCTGCGCGGCGATGAACCAGGCCACCTGCTTCGGAACGAAGCGCTCCTCGTCGACGTTCATCGCCTTGACGACACGCTTCACCGCCGACACCTGGTCGGCGGCGTCGAGGATCTGGAAGGCCTGAGGCAGGCCGGCCAGCTTCCAGTGGGCGCGCAGGAAGCGGTTGGAGAGGCCATGGAAGGTGCCGATCCACATGCCGCGCACGGCGATCGGCAGCATCGCCTGCAGCCGCGTCAGCATCTCCTTGGCGGCCTTGTTCGTGAAGGTCACCGCGAGGATGCCGCCGGGCGAGGCCTGGCCCGTGGACAACAGCCAGGCGATGCGCGTAGTCAGCACGCGCGTCTTGCCCGATCCCGCGCCGGCCAGCACCAGCGCGGGCTCGGCCGGAAGCGTCACCGCCGCGCGCTGCTCGGGGTTCAGGTGGCGCAGCAGGCGGTCATCGGCAGGCAACATGGGGGCATTCTAGGAGTCGCCCCTGCCGGTACCGAGCACGCGCGCGACCACCTCGGCCAGGTCCTCGACCGTACGCGCCTTGGCGATCACCTCGCGCACGCCGAGCGCGCGCGCCTGCTCGCGCTGCTCGTCGCTCAGGTAGCCGGTGCTCAGCACCAGGGGCAGGTCCGGCAGGCGCTCGCGCACCGCGGCGCACAGCGCCAGACCCGAGGCCGCGGGCATGTTGAGGTCGCTGACCAGCAGCGCCACGTCCTGCCCCGGCTGTTCCAGCAGCGCCAGCGCCTCGGCGGCCCCTGCGCAGACGCTGGCGCGCCAGCCGCCACGCTCGAGGATGCGCGCGGCGACCTCGCGCATGGTGTCGTCGTCGTCGACGTAGAGCACGTGCTGGCCGGCGCGCGCCACCGCCGCCGAAGCCGGGGACTCGGCAGGGCGCGCCGGTGGCGCCGCCGCGGTGCCGGCCTGCGGAAAGCTCAGCGTGAACGAGGTGCCGGCATCGGCGCTGCTGCGCACCGCGATGCGCCCACGGTGCGTCTGCACGATGCCGTGCACCACGGCCAGCCCGAGCCCCGTTCCCTGACCGGCGGGTTTGGTCGTGAAGAAGGGGTCGAAGAGCCGCGCCCGCGTCGCCTCGTCGATGCCGTGGCCGTCGTCGCTGACCTGCAGGCAGACCTCGCGCTCGTCGCCACGTACCGCCACGCGGATGCGCCCGCCCCCCTCGCCCAACGCCTGCCAGGCGTTCATGCACAGGTTGAGCAGCACCTGGTGCAGCTGGGTGGCATCGCCGACGACCAGGCAAGGCCGCTGGTCGAGGTCGATCTGCAGTTGCACCGTCGCAGGAACCTGAGCGCGCAGCCCTGCCATGCCCTCCTCGACCACGGCCCGCAGGTCGAGCACCGTGGCCGGCACGCCGCCGCCCTGGCTGAAGCTCAGGATCTGCTGCACCATCGCGCGCGCGCGTTGCCCCGCGGCGCGGATCTGGCGCAAGGCAAGCGCCGCAGGGTGATCGTGCGCCAGATCGTGCAGCGCCAGTTCGGCATGTCCGAGGATGCCGCCGATCATGTTGTTGAAGTCGTGCGCGATGCCGCCGGCGAGCGTCCCCATCGCCTCGAGCTTCTGCGCCTGCAGCAGCCGCTGCTGCGCCCTCTGCAGTTCCTCCTCTGCGCGCTTGCGTTCGCTGATGTCGGTGACGAAGGTGAACTGGCCGGCGATGCGCCCGTCCGGGTCGCGATCGGGAACCATCGTGCCGAGGACGAAGCGCTCGCCGCCGGCGGTGCGGATGCGGCCTTCGTAGGTGACGATCTCGCCGCCCAGCACGCGTTCGATCAGCGGCTTGAGCTCGTCGTGGCGCCGGCTGCCGAGCACCTCGCGCTGCGTGCGCCCGACGATGTCCGACACCGGTCGCCCGAACCAGCGCTCGTAGCCCGGGCTGGCGAAGAGGTAGCGGCCGTCGCGGTCGACGCGCGAGACCAGGCCCGGCATGTGCTCGAGCACCTTGGCGAGCTCGCGCTCGCGCTCGCGCAAGGCTTCTTCGGCGCGCACGCGATCGCTGATGTCGAGGTTGGTGCCGCTCATGCGCAGCGGGCGTCCCTCGCCGTCGCGCGCGAGCACGCGGCCGCTCGAGAGCACCCAGATCCAGTGGCCGCGGGCGTGACGCAGGCGATGCGTCACCTCGTAGCTCGGCGTGCTGCCGGCGTTGTGCGCGGCCGCTGCGGCGAGGACGCGCTCCCGGTCGTCGGGATGGACCAGGTCGATCCACTCCTCGAGCGAGAACGGAGCGCGCAGCGGATCCAGGCCCAGCACTTCGTAGCCGTGCGGGTTGACGACCACCCGGCCATCGGTCTGGTCGACGTCCCAGAGCACCAGATCCGAGCCCTGCAGGGCCAGTTGCAATCGCTCGGCATCCAGGTCGATGGGCATGGCGCAAAGCCTAGCATGCGGGGCAAGCGGTAGAATGCCGCATGGCGTAGCACCGACCCCGGATCGCCGCGGGGCGCCCATTCCTTCCCGGTCCGCCATGGAAATCTTCGATTACGACAACATCCTGCTGCTGCCGCGCAGGTGCCGCGTCGAGAGCCGCAGCGAGTGCGACCCTTCGGTGGAGTTCGGCGGCAGGCGCTTCGTCCTGCCGGTCGTGCCTTCGAACATGAAGACCGTGCTCGACGAGCCGATCGCCGAGACCCTGGCGAAGAACGGCTACTTCTACGTCATGCACCGCTTCGACCTCGACAACGTCGCCTTCGCGCGGCGCATGCGCGAGCGCGGCCTGCTGGTGTCGATCAGCTCGGGCGTGAAGCCACAGGATTTCGCCGTCATCGATCGGCTGGCCGCCGACGGCACGGGCGCCGACTACATCACGATCGACATCGCGCATGGCCACGCCGACAGCGTCAGGCGCACGATCGAGCACATCAAGCGCACGCTGCCGCAGGCCTTCGTCATCGCGGGCAACGTGGCAACGCCGGAAGCGGTGATCGACCTCGAGAACTGGGGTGCCGACGCCACCAAGGTCGGCGTCGGCCCGGGCAAGGTCTGCATCACCAAGCTCAAGACGGGCTTCGGCACCGGCGGCTGGCAGCTCAGCGCGCTCAAGTGGTGCAGCCGCGTGGCCACCAAGCCCATCATCGCCGACGGCGGCATCCGCCACCACGGCGACATCGCCAAGAGCGTGCGCTTCGGCGCCGCCATGGTGATGGTGGGCAGCCTCTTCGCCGGGCACGAGGAGTCGCCGGGCGCCACGGTGGAAGTCGACGGCAAGCTCTACAAGGAGTACTACGGCTCGGCCAGCGACTTCAACAAGGGCGAGTACAAGCACGTCGAGGGCAAGCGCATCCTCGAGCCCATCAAGGGCAGGCTCGCCGACACGCTGCGCGAGATGCGCGAGGATCTGCAGAGCTCGATCAGCTACGCCGGCGGGCGCCAGCTCGCCGACCTGAAGAAGGTCAACTACGTCATCCTCGGCGGCGAGAACGCCGGGGAACACCTCTTCATGTAGGCCCGCTGCGCGCCGCGTCCTTCGCTCGGGAGCGCCTGCACGGGCGACCTAGAATGCGCGGTTTCCCAAGCTTGCTTCCCGATCCCGCCGCGTAGGTCAGCGCACGAACACGCGTGCCCCACGCGGCACGGATCGATTGTGCCGCCGCCATGACCACGCCCGAACTGCCCAAGTCCTTCGAACCCGCCGCCATCGAGGCCCGCTGGGCGCAGGTCTGGGACGCGCCGGGCCGCTTCGCGCCGAGCCTGGACCCGGCGCGCCCGTCCTTTTGCATCCAGCTGCCGCCGCCCAACGTCACCGGCACGCTGCACATGGGGCACGCGTTCAACCAGACGATCATGGACGCGCTCACGCGCTGGCACCGCATGCAGGGCCACAACACGCTGTGGCTGCCGGGCACCGACCACGCCGGCATCGCCACGCAGATCGTCGTCGAGCGCCAGCTGCAGGACGCCGGCGTCTCGCGCCACGACCTGGGCCGCGCGCGCTTCGTCGAGCGCGTGTGGGACTGGAAGGCGAGCTCGGGCGCGACCATCACGCGCCAGATGCGCCGCCTGGGCGCCAGCGTCGACTGGGGCCGCGAGTACTTCACCATGGACGAGCGGCTCTCGCCGGTCGTCACCGAGACCTTCGTGCGCCTCTACGACGAGGGCCTGATCTACCGCGGCAAGCGCCTGGTGAGCTGGGATCCGGTGCTCAAGTCCGCGGTCTCCGACCTCGAGGTCGAGAGCGAGGAGGAGGACGGCTTCCTCTGGCACATCCGCTACCCGCTGGCCGACGGCTCGGGCTCCCTGGTGGTGGCGACGACGCGGCCCGAGACCATGCTCGGCGACACCGCGGTCATGGTGCACCCGCAGGACGAGCGCTACGCCGCCTTCGTCGGCAAGAAGGTGCGGCTGCCGCTGTGCGAGCGGCTGATCCCGGTGATCGCCGACGACTACGTCGACCGCGAGTTCGGCACCGGCGTCGTCAAGGTCACGCCCGCGCACGACGCCAACGACTACGCCGTCGGCCAGCGCCACGCGCTGCCCCTGATCGGCGTGCTGACCCTGGACGCGAAGATCAACGAGCAGGCACCGGCGGCCTACCGCGGCCTGGACCGTTTCGCCGCGCGCGAGCAGGTCGTCGCCGACCTGCAGGCGCAAGGGCTGCTGGTGGAGACGAAAAAGCACCGCCTCATGGTGCCGCGCTGCGCGCGCACCGGGCAGATCGTCGAGCCCATGCTCACCGACCAGTGGTTCGTGGCCATGAACAAGCCGGGCGCGAACGGGAAGAGCATCGCAGAGCAGGCGATCGAGGCCGTGTCCTCGGGCCAGGTGCGCTTCGTGCCCGAGCAGTGGGTCAACACCTACAACCACTGGATGAACAACATCCAGGACTGGTGCATCAGCCGCCAGCTCTGGTGGGGCCACCAGATCCCGGCCTGGTACGGCAGCGGCGGCGAGCTCTTCGTGGCGCGCAACGAGGACGAGGCGCGCGCACGCGCCGCGGCCGCCGGCTACACGGGCCCGCTCAGGCGCGACGAGGACGTGCTCGACACCTGGTACAGCTCGGCGCTGGTGCCCTTCTCCACCCTCGGCTGGCCCGAGAAGACGATCGAGCAGGAACTCTTCCTGCCGGGCAGCGTGCTCGTCACCGGCTTCGACATCATATTCTTCTGGGTCGCGCGGATGATCATGATGACGACGCACTTCACCGGCAAGGTGCCGTTCCGCGACGTCTACATCCACGGCCTGGTGCGCGACGCGCAGGGCCGCAAGATGAGCAAGAGCGAGGGCAATGTGCTCGATCCGGTCGACCTCATCGACGGCATCGCGCTGCCCGAACTGCTCGTCAAGCGCACCACCGGGCTGCGCAAGCCCGAGACCGCGCCGCGCATCCGCAGGGAGACCGAGAAGGAGTTCCCCCACGGCATCGCCGCCTTCGGCGCCGACGCGCTGCGCTTCACCATGGCCAGCTACGCGAGCCTGGGGCGCAACATCAACTTCGACGCCAAGCGCTGCGAGGGTTACCGCAATTTCTGCAACAAGCTCTGGAACGCCACGCGCTTCGTGCTCATGAACTGCACGGGCCGGGACTGCGCCGTCGCCGGCGCCGACGACCAAGCCGCGGCCGCGGGTGACGCCGCAAGCCTGGCCTTCTCGATGGCCGACCGCTGGATCGTGAGCGAGCTTCAGCGCGTCGAGGCCGCGGTGCACCAGGGCTTCATCGAGTACCGGCTGGACCTCGCCGCCAACGCCGTCTACGCCTTCGTCTGGGACGAGTACTGCGACTGGTACCTCGAGATCGCCAAGGTGCAGCTTCAGCAGGAGCACGCCGCGGCACAGCGCGCCACGCGCCGCACGCTGCTGCGCGTGCTGGAGACGGTGCTGCGCCTCTTGCACCCGCTCACCCCCTTCATCACCGCCGAGCTCTGGGAGACGGTGGCGGTGGCAGCCGGCCGCAAGGCGCCGGAGGAGGCGCGCAGCATCGTCACCGCGCCCTACCCGCAGGCACAGCCCGAGCGCATCGACGCCGCGGCCGACGCCTGGATGGCGCAGCTCAAGGCCATCGTCGGCAGTTGCCGCAACCTGCGCAGCGAGATGGGGCTCGCCCCCGGCGAGCGCGTGCCGCTGCTGGCCTGCGGCGACGCCGCCTTCATGGCCGCAGCCAGCCCGCTGCTGCAGGCGCTGGCGCGCCTGGCCGCCGTGCGCGTGCTCGACGAAGCCGCCTTCGCCGCGGCCACGCGCGCCGCGCCGGTGGCCGTGCAGGGCGCGGTGCGGCTGGCGCTGCACGTCGAGGTCGATGTCGCCACCGAGACGGCGCGGCTGGACAAGGAGATCGCGCGCCTGGTCACCGAGATCGGCAAGGCCGAGACCAAGCTCGGCAACGAGAGTTTCGTCGTGCGCGCCCCGGCGGCCGTGGTCGAGCAGGAACGCGCGCGGCTGGCCGGCTTCAGGCAGGCGCTGGATCGTCTTCGAGACCAGCGAACGCGCCTGGCGTCGTCGACGTGAAGTCGGCCGCCGGCGGCGCGCGCAGCTGCAGGATCTCGTCCATGCGCTGCGCCACCGCCCAGGCGCTGCGCACGCGCGATTCGCGCGTCGTGCTGGCCACGCGCGGCGTCACCTGCAGCGCTTCGACCGCATGCAAGGGCCGGCCGGAATCGAGCGTGCCCGGCTCCATGCTGTCGAACCAGGCCGCCGCCATGCGCCGCCGCCGCAGCACCTGCGCCAGCGCCTGCTCGTCGAACAGGCCCGAGGGCGCCAGGCTCACCAGCACCTGGTCGGGTTTGCATTCGGCCAGGTAGCGCTGGCCGAAGAGACCATGGTAGCGGCTGAAATAGGTCAACAGCACGCACACGCCGTCGCTGTGCTCCATCAGCTGGCGCAGCGGCACGGGCTCGACGCCCCAACGGTCCCAGAGGGCGTCGCCGGCGTGCACCGCCGGGTCGTAGCCGAGCACGCGCGCGCCGAAGGCGTCGAGCAGCCGCGCGAGCGTGCGCGCCGCCGGCGTCATGCCGACGATGCCGATCACCGCGCCGCCGAGCTCGCGGCCCACCGCCAACCCCTCGGCGTTGAACACCGGCACGCGGCGCAGCAACTGCAGCAGCGCGCCGACGGCGAACTCGGCCTCGGCGGCCGCGCTGGCCGTGGACGGACGCACCACCTCCACCCCGGCCTGCGCGCAGGCCTCCAGATCGAGGTTCTCGACCCCGGCCGAGAGCCGCCCGACCGCGCGCAGCTGCGGCGCGGTGCGCAGCACGGCGCGGTCCAGCGCCACCGACGGCGGCAGCACGAGCCCGCGCACGCCGGCCAGGGCGGCGCGGAACTCGCGCGCGTCATGCGCCAGGTGCGGCGCATAGACGACGGCGTGGCGCATCGAAAGCCAGTCCAGCACCTCGGGATCCAGGGGCTCGACGACGAGGAGATCCATGAGCCTTTCGCGACTTCCTGTGTTGGGCAGTGCACCGGTCGGATGCCAGAATGGCCCGATGTGGCAACCATTCTATGTAAGCAGATGTTGATAAAAAAGGCGATATTTCCCGTTGCGGGCCTCGGCACGAGGTTTCTGCCCGCCACCAAGGCACAGCCCAAGGAGATGCTGCCGGTGGTCGACAAGCCCCTGATCCAGTACGCGGTCGAGGAGGCCTACGCGGCCGGAGTGCGCGAGATGATCTTCGTCACCGGGCGTCACAAGCGCCCGATCGAGGATCACTTCGACATGACCTTCGAGCTCGAGGTGGCGCTCGAGCAGGCCGGCAAGCGCGAGCTGCTGGACCTGGTGCACAGCGTCAAGCCCGACGACATGGAGTGCATCTACGTGCGCCAGGCGCAGGCCCTGGGCCTGGGGCACGCCGTGCTGTGCGGGCAACGCCTGGTCGGCAACGAGCCCTTTGCGGTGCTGCTCGCCGACGACCTCATGATGGGCCCGAGCGGCGGCCAGCCCGTGCTGGCGCAGATGGTCGAGCAGTACGCCGAGTGGCGCGCATCCATCCTCGCCGTGCAGGAGGTGCCGGCCGAGCACACTCGCCGCTATGGCATCGTCGCCGGCACGCCGGTGGCCGAGCGCCTCGTCGACGTCTCGCAGATCGTCGAGAAGCCCGCGCCCGAGAACGCGCCCTCGCGCCTGGGCGTGGCCGGCCGCTACATCCTCACGCCCGGCGTCTTCCACGAGATCGCGAGCCAGCCGCGCGGCGTCGGCGGCGAGATCCAGCTCACCGACGGCATCGCCTCGCTGCTGCGCCGCGAGAAGGTCTTCGCCTACCGCTACGAAGGCCGGCGATACGACTGTGGCAGCAAGGAAGGCTTTCTGCAGGCCAACGTCGAGCTGGCGCTGGCGCATCCGGAGCTGGGCCCGGGTTTTCGCGCCTTCCTCCAGTCGATGCCGCTGTAGCGGCCGATCATGGCGGACGACGCCACCCCCCGCCCGACGATCGAGCTGCGCGCGCTCGCCTTCGCCGATCCGCTGCGCTGGCTGGCCGCGGGCTGGCGCGACTTCCGGCGCGCGCCCGGAATCGGGCTCTTCTACGGCGGATGCTTCGCGGCGATGGGCTGGGCGCTGCTGCAGGTCTACGCGCACGCCCCGGCCTACATGCTGGCCTTGTCGGCGGGCTTTCTGCTCATGGGACCCTTCCTGTGCCTGGGCCTTTATCGCACGAGCCAGCGCCTGGAGCAGGGCCAACGGCCGGACTTCGGCGACTCGCTGCTCGCCTGGGACACGCGCACCGCGCAGCTGGGAATCTTCGGCTTCGTGCTGCTGGTGCTGGAGCTGCTCTGGGGCCGCGCGACGCTGGTGCTGTTTGCCGTCAGTTTCGAAGGCATGCCCGACTTCAAGGGCTCGCTCGCAGCGCTGCTGGACCCCGAGAACCTCGGCTTCACGTTCGCCTGGCTGGGCATCGGTGCGATCTTCGCCGGCCTCATCTACGCCATCAGCGCGGTTTCCATGCCGATGATCCTGCACCGCCAGACGGACGCCATCTCCGCGGCGCTGACCAGCCTGCGTCTGGTGCTGACGCAGACCGGCGTCATGCTCTGGTGGGGCCTGCTGATCACCGTGCTCGTGCTGCTGGCGATGCTGCCCGGCTTCGCCGGCCTGCTCGTCGTCGGCCCGGTGCTCGGGCACGCCTCCTGGCACGCCTACCGCGGCGCCGTCGTCGACTGAGGTGAACCTCCGCCGCCGGGAAGCCCGGGCAAGGGCGGCAGCGGCAGGTTCGGCAACGGATTCGTCAGTTCCCCGGGCGTTCCGGGGTCGAGCAATGCGCCCTGCAGTTCGCGATCGTCGTGCCAACTGCCCTGGTACATGGCATCGCGCACCTCGCAGACCGAGGCCACGAGACGCGATCGCCCGAGCGCCTGCACCGCGAAGGCCTGCGCGTCGAGGCGGCAACCGGCGAGGTCGAGCCGAGCCGCATCGGTGCGGATCGCCTGCCGGCCTTCGAAGTCGCAGGCGGTGGCGACGAGTTCGCTGTTGACGATGTCCAGCGCGAGCTCCCCGCCGCGCACCTGGACCCCGGTCATCTCGACGATCGAATCCCGCAGCTCGATGCGCTCGGCGACGAGGTCGATCAGATGCAGCGCCGTGCATCGCTCGATGCGCACGGTACGGAAGCGGCCTCCCAGTCGGCGCCCGACCTCGCCCGTGCACTGCAGGTCCTGCAGCGGCGCGTCCGCCGGCGGCGGCGCCGCGCGCGGCCGCGGCGGTTCCCGAAGCACGCGCTGCAGCAGCGCCAGGAACTCCGCCGTGGCCTGCACCATCGGCGTGTGACCGACGCCTCGCAGGAGGTGCAGCTGTGCTCGCGGCAGCCGCCGCGCCAGCAGCTCGCCGGTGCGCAGCGGCGCGACGGCATCGACGTCCCCCCAGATGATCTGCGTCGGCGTGCGCAGCGTGAACACGGCGGCGCCGAAATCCTCGTCCATCAGCGCCAGTGCGGCGTTGACGCTGCTGCGATCGCGCAGCAGCAGCGGCCACAGCCACTCGTTGGCGCGCAGCACCGCGGTCGGGTCGGGGAGGCCGAAGACGCGCTCGACGAGGATGTGGCCGAGGTCGCGCAGCCGCGCCGCCGCTTCCTCGAGTCCCGCAGGCCAGCCCGCGGAAGGCAGCTGACCGATGGTGGCGTGCTTGCCGAAGGCGGTGCGATGCAGGATGCCGGCCGCGTCCACCAGCACCAGGCGCGCGACGCGCGCGGGAAAATCCGCCGCCAGCCGCAGCGCCACCGCTCCGCCCATCGAATGGCCGGCGACCGCGAGCGTCGCGATGTCGAGGCGCGCAAGCAGGCGCTCGAGCACGCGCGCGTACTGCGTCGGCGAGAGCTTGGCTTGCGGCGCGCTCGAATAGCCGAATCCCGGCAGGTCGACCGCGAGCACGCGCCAGGTTCGCGCCAGCAAGGGCATCACCGGCCACCAATCGGTGAAGCCGTTCTGCCCCAGGCCGTGCAGCAGCAGCAGCGGCGGCGCCTCGGACGCGCCACCCTGAATCACCAGCATTTCGCCGCCGAGCACCGGCTCGCTCTCCATCTGCGCGCGCCAGCCCGCAGGCAGCCGCGCGCGCAGCCCCGCCACGGTCTGCAGGCGCTCGCGGCAAAGCGCGCACCCGGGTTCGGCGGGCGGCGGCGAAGACCCGCGCGCACCCGCCTGCGGCGCCGGCGCCGGCTGCGCCGCCCCCTCGAGCGCCCAGGGAGCGAACAGCGCCGTGGCCAGCGCGCGCCGACGCGACAGCGTCATCCGAGCGCGAACGGCAGCAGGATCGTGGAGCCCGTCGTGCGCCGGGCCTCGAGCGCGCGGTGCGCGTCCGCAACCGCGGCCAGGCCGAAGCGCTGGTCGATGCGGATCTTCACCTGTCCCGCGAGCACGACGGCGAACAGGTCGTCGGCCATCGCCTGCGTCGCCGCGCGCGTGGCGATGTGGTTGAAGAGGGTCGCCCGCGTCAGGTAGAGCGAGCCCTTGGTACCGAGGATGCCGGGCGCGAACGGCGGCACCGGACCGGAGGCGTTGCCGAAGCTCGCCAGCAGCCCGAACGGCCGCAGGCAGTCGAGGCTGCCCTCGAAGGTGTCCTTCCCGACGCTGTCGTAGACGACCTTGACGCCGCGGCCGCCGGTGATCGCCTTCACGCGCGCGACGAAGTCCTCCTTCGAGTAGTCGATCGCGTGCGCGGCTCCATGCTCCAGCGCGAGCGCGCACTTGGCCGCGCTGCCGGCGGTGGCGATGAGCTGCAACCCGAGCGCACGCGCCCACTGGCAGGCGATCAGGCCCACGCCCCCCGCCGCCGCGTGCCAGAGCACATGGTCGCCGGGCTGCAGGCCTTCGGCGGGAAGCGTCCTCTTCAGCAGGTACTGTACCGTGAGGCCCTTGAGCATCATCGCCGCACCTGTCTCGAACGAGATGCCCTCGGGCAGTCGAACGACGGCGGTCGCCGGCATCACGCGCGCCTCGCTGTAGGCGCCCGGCGGCATGCTGGCGTAGGCGGCGCGATCGCCCACGCGCAGGTGCGTCACGCCCTCGCCCACCGCCTCGACGACACCCGATGCCTCCATGCCCAGTGTCAGCGGCAAGGCGCCCGGATAGAGCCCCGTGCGCTGGTAGACGTCGATGAAGTTGAGCCCGCAGGCATGGTGGCGAATGCGGATCTCGCCCGGCCCGGGCTCGCCGACCGGCAGCTTCACGAGTTGCATCACCTCGGGACCGCCGTGGGCGCCGATCTGGATCGCGTACGACATCGTCGAAGCTCCTTGGAAACAACCGAATGCGGCGCGAGGTTAAGCCATGCCGCGGGAGATGGCGAAGCGCCATGGCACCATCGCCGCTGCGATGAAGCGCATTCTCCAGGCACCCAACCTCGCCTTGGCCACGCTGTGGGCCGACCAGCTTGCCGCCGCGGGCATCGCGACCAGCGTGCAACGCGCCTATGCCAGCGGCGCTGCCGGTGAGGTGCCGCCGGACCAGTGCCTGCCCGAGGTCTGGGTCAGCGACGACGGGCAGCTCGAGACCGCGCGCCGCCTGCTCGACGAGTGGCAGCACCTGCCGCACCGGCACTGGGCTTGCCCGCACTGCCACGAGATCGTCGAAGGCCCGTTCGAGCAGTGCTGGAACTGCGGCGCGCCGATGCCGCCGTCGCAGGCCGCATGACGCTGACGCCGCGCATCGCCGCGCTGCTGACGCTGCCGCCGTTCATGTGGGCCTGCAACGCCCTCGTCGGCCGCGTGCTGGCGCCGCTGGTGCCACCGATGCTGCTCAACGCGATGCGCTGGGCGCTGGCGCTGGCACTGCTGCTGCCGCTGGGCTGGGGCGCGCTGGCCACGCGCGAACGCCGCGCGGAGATCGTGCGGCGCTGGCGTCCGCTGGCCGTGCTCGGCCTGCTCGGCGTGGGCGCCTACAACTCGCTGCAATACCTGGCGCTGCAGACGAGCACGCCGATCAACGTCACGCTGATCGCCTCCAGCACGCCGATCTGGATGCTCATCGTCGGCACGCTCTTCTTCGGCGAGCGTGTACGCGTCGCCCAGGCACTGGGCGGGCTGCTGTCGATGATCGGCGTGCTGATCGTGCTGCTGCGCGGCGAGATCGGCGCCGTGGCGTCGTTGCGCCTGGTTCCCGGCGACCTGTGGATGCTGCTGGCCGCGATCGGCTGGGCCTTCTACAGCTGGCTGCTCGCACGGCCGTCGCCTTCGCTCGCCGGAGCGCAGCGGCCATCCTGGAACTGGGCCGAGTTCCTCCTCGCGCAGACGCTCTTCGGCGTCGTCTTCGCGGGCCTGGCTGCCGGCACCGAGCACGCGCTGGGCGCGCCATGGCCGCAATTCAACACCACCGTGGTGCTCGCGCTGGCTTTCATCGCCGTCGGTCCCGCGGTGATCGCCTACCGTGCCTGGGGCCTGGGCGTTCTGGCGGCGGGGCCGAACGTCGCCGGCTTCTTCAACAACCTGACGCCGCTCTTCGCCGCACTGCTCTCGGCGCTGTGGCTGGGCCAGCCGCCGCAGGCCTACCACGGCGCGGCGTTCGCGCTCATCGTCGCGGGCATCGTCGCCTCCAACCGGCGCTGAGGCCCTGGCAGTGCTCGGGCCCCGGTCGACGTTCCATGCGCGGACTGCACGTTGGCGGTGCCGCGGTGCGCCCCAGCGTCGCCGGACGCGGGCCCGTCAGAACGTCCCCGGATAGGCGCCGCCGTCCATCAGCACGTTCTGCCCGGTGAGGTAGCTCGCGTGCACGCTGCAGAGGAAGGCGCACATCGCGCCGAACTCCTCGGGTGTGCCCAGGCGGCCGGCAGGGACCGTGGCCAGGCGCAGGGCGATCAACTCCTCCTCGCTCTTTCCGGCCTTCTGCGCCTGCGCGCGCGTCGTCGTGCGCAGGCGGTCCGTGTCGAAGACGCCGGGCAGCAGGTTGTTGATCGTCACGCCGCGCGCGGCCAGCCGCCGCTGGCGCGCGACGCCGGCGACGAAGCCGGTGAGACCGCTGCGCGCGCCGTTGGAGAGGCCCAGCACGTCGATGGGCGCCTTCACCGCGCCGCTGGTGATGTTGACGACGCGCCCGAAGCCGCGCGCGGCCATGCCATCGACGGTCGCCTTCATGAGTTCGATCGGCGTCAGCATGTTGGCGTCCACCGCCTTGATCCAGTCCTCGCGCGACCAATCGCGGAAGTCGCCGGGCGGCGGCCCACCGGCGTTGTTGACGAGGATGTCGACTTGCGGACAGGCGGCGAGCGCAGCGACGCGGCCCTCGCGTGTCGTGATGTCGCCGGCCACGGCCTTCACCTGCACCGCGGGCGCGAACGCACGCAACTCGGCGGCCGTGGCCTCGAGCGCCTCGGCGCCGCGCGCGGTGATGACGACGTTCACGCCTTCGGCGACGAGCGCCTTCGCGCAGCCCTTGCCCAGGCCCTTGCTTGCGGCGCACACGAGTGCCCAACGCCCGTCGAGTCCGAGATCCATCGCACGTCCGTCCTTCAGTCGCCTTCAGTGGCCTGTTCGGTGGCCCTTACATGCATTCCATTCAATAGCCCGCCGCCTGGCCGTCGCGTCGCGGATCGCTCGCCGCGGCGTAGCCTTCGACGGCCGGGTCGCCCAGGCGCCAGATGAACTGGCCGGCGCCGTAGTCCTGGTAGCTGTCGGCAAACGGCTGCACCACGTGGCCGAGCGCGCGCAGGCCCTCGACGGTGGCCGCGGGCATGCCGGCCTCGTTGTTGACGATGCCGCCGTGATAGCGCCAGCGCGGCGCGTCGCAGGCGGCCTGCGGCTGCTGGCGGTGGTCGAGCATGCGCACCAGCGTCTGCAGGTGCGCCTGCGGCTGCATGTCGCCGCCCATGATGCCGAAGCTCATCTGCGGCTGGCCATCGCAGGTCAGGAATCCCGGGATGATGGTGTGAAACGGCCGCTTGCCCGGGCCGACCCGGTTCGCGCGCCCGGACCTGCGCGTGAAGCCGTGGCCGCGGTTCTGCAGGCTGACGCCCCAGCCCGGCACGACGACGCCCGAACCAAAGCCCATGTAGTTGCTCTGGATGAGGCTGACCATCATGCCGCCCTCGTCGGCGGCGGTGAGATAGATGGTGCCGCCCCGGGGCGCGTGGCCGGGACCGAAATCCTGCGCGCGCCTGGGATCGATGAGCCGAGCGCGCTCGCGCAGGTAGCCGGGATCCAGCATCTGCTGCGGCGTCAGCGTCATCGCATCGGCGTCGGCAACGAAGCGGTAGACATCGGCGAAGGCGAGCTTCATCGCCTCGATCTGCAGGTGCTGGCTGGCCGCGCCGTCGACCGGCAGTTCCGCGAGGTCGAAGTGCTGCAGGATGCCGAGCGCGATGAGCGCGGCGATGCCCTGTCCGTTGGGCGGGATCTCGTGCAGCGCGTGGCCGCGGTACGCCTGGCTCACGGTTCCGACCCAGTCGCAGCGATGCGCGGCCAGATCGCCTTCCGTCATCGCGCCACCGTGCTCGCGCGCGCAGGCTGCGATCGCCGCGGCGATCTCGCCACGGTAGAAGGCCTCGCCGCGCGTCTGGCCGATGCTGCGCAGCGCGCGCGCGGCATCGGGAAAGCAGAAGCGCTCGCCCACCGCGGGCTCACGGCCGCGCGGAAGGAAGGCTTGCGCGAAGCCCGGCTGGCTCGTCAGCTCCGGCAGCGAGGCGGCTGCCGCCCATTTCTGATTGACAACCACGGGCACCGCGAAACCACGCTCGGCGATCTCGGCGGCCGGCGCCATCAGGTCGGCGAAAGGCAGCTTGCCGAAGCGCGCGGAGAGTTCCACCCAGGCCGACACCATGCCCGGCACGGTCACCGTGTCCCAGCCGCGCTTGGGCATCTCGTCGCCCGCGCCGTACTTGCGCTCGAAGTACGCGGGCGTCCAGGCCTGCGGCGCGCGGCCGCTGGCGTTCAGGCCGTGGAGCTGCCTGCCGTCCCAGAGGATGCAGAAGGCGTCCGAGCCCAGGCCGTTGCTGCAGGGTTCGACGATGGTCATCATCGCCGCGGTCGCGACGGCCGCGTCCACCGCGTTGCCGCCCTGCTGCATCATGCGCAAGCCTGCCTGTGCCGCCAGCGGATGCGAGGTGGCGACGACGTTGCGCGCGAAGATCGGGCTGCGCTGGCTCGCGTAGCCGGTGGCCCAGTCGAAGCTGTGAGTCATCGAGACACTCCTGCGGGGTCAGGGGTTCGGCTCGGCATTCTGGCGCAGGCGCCTGCATTCGCTCTCAACGCGGCTTTCGCGACTGCGACACCATGCTCTCGGCGACGTAGCGGCGCAGCAGCGGCGGCGCCTCGCCGATGTGGAAGGAGAGGCGCTTGGCGCGCAGTTCGGCGTCGAAGGCGGTGAAGCGCTCGAGCCGCCGCTGGTGCTCGATCCAGTTCTCGTCGATGAAGTACTCGACGTAGCGCCCGGGCATCGAGGTGTCGCGGAACAGACCCCAGGAGAGCGCGCCCTGGCGCAGCCGCGCGCGCCGCGTGCGCTCCATCACCGCGACGAACTCCGGCGCGCGCTCGGGGTCGATCTGGTAGGTCAGCGTCACCATCACCGGGCCTTCGTCGGCGCCCACCGGGAAGACCGGCTCGGGAACGCCCGAGGTCGGCGACGGCGTGAAGTCGAGCTCCGCCGTCCAGTTCACCGAGAGCTTGCGCGTGGCCAGCAGCATGAGCAGCCCGAAGGCGGCCGCGAGCAGCACTGCGCTCTGCACCGAGGCCACGCTGGCGACCTGGCCCCAGAGCAGCGAACTGGCTGCCGAGCCGCCCATGAGCGACATCTGGTAGATCGACATGCCGCGCGCGCGCACCCAGTCGGGCATGGCCTGCTGCGCGGAGACGGTGAGCGAGTTCGCCACCGAGATCCAGGCCATGCCGATGACGACCATCGCCGGCACCGCGACCCAGAGCTCGCCGACGAGAACGATCAGCGCCGACATCACCGCGTGCACCATCGTGCCGACGACGATGAACCGGTCGCGCGGGTAGCGCGCGCGCCAGTGCGGGAAGCGCATCGCCGCAACGATCGCCCCGAGGCCCACGCAGGACAGCATCACCGTGAAGCTGCCCGGACCGCCCCCGTGCAGTTCGCGCGCCACCAGCGGCAGGAGCGCCATCAAGGCCGTGGCCTGCAGGAAGAAGAGGAAGATGCGCAGCATCACCACGCGCAGCCGCTTCGACTGCAGCGTGAAGACGACGCCGGCGCGCATCGCGCCCCAGAAGCGCTCGCCGGGCAGCGTGCTCGTGCGCGGCTGGTGCCGCCAGCGCAGGATGAGGGTGAAGGCCGCCGCCGCGAGCACGACATTGACGACGAACACCGCCGCCGCGCTGAAGGCCGCGAGCAAGGCGCCTGCCAGCGCCGGACCGACGATGCGCGAGAGGTTCATCGCGACGCCATTGAGCGCCAGCGCCTGCGGCAGCGCGGGCTTGTCGACGACCGCCGGCACGATGGCCGCGAACACCGGCCAGCGCATGGCCAGACCGATGCCGTTCAGAAAGGTCAGCAGCAGCAGAAGCTCGGCAGTGAGCAGGCCCGTCAGCGAGAGCGCGGCCAACACGAGCGCGACCACCGATACCCAGAGCTGTGTCGCCGCGAAGTAGCGACGGCGGTCGAGGATGTCGGCCAGCGCGCCGCTGGGCAGGCCCAGGAGGAAGACCGGCAGCGTGCTCGCCGTGGAGACCAGCGCCACCATCACCGGGCTGGTGGTGAGCGTCGTCATCAGCCACGCCGCGGCGACGTCGTTCATCCACATCGTCAGGTTGGCGAACAACCAGGCGATCCACAGGCCCCGGAAGACCGGGCCTTGCAGCGGAGCGAGCGCAGGAGGGAGGTTCACCTGAGCGGGCGGGGCGAGGGGTTCGACGACGGGCACGCTGCCAGGCCGTGCGGGCCTGCGGGCACGCGCGCCCCACAACGCACAAGGCCCCGGCAAGCCGGGGCCTTGTGCGTCATTGTGAAGCAGAACCGATCAGTGGAACTGCTCTTCCTCGGTCGATCCGGCGAGCGCCTTGACGCTCGAGCTGCCGCCCTGGATCACGGTGGTCACGTCGTCGAAGTAGCCCGCGCCGACTTCCTGCTGGTGCGAGACGAAGGTGTAACCCTGCTCGCGCGCCTTGAACTCGGGTTCCTGCACCTGCTCGACATAGTGCTTCATGCCCTCGCCGCGCGCGTAGGCGTGCGCGAACTGGAAGCTGTTGTACCAGTTGATGTGGATGCCCGCGAGCGTGATGAACTGGTACTTGTAGCCCAGCGCCGAGAGCTCGTCCTGGAAGCGGGCGATCGTCTTGTCGTCGAGGTTCTTCTTCCAGTTGAAGGAAGGCGAGCAGTTGTAGGACAGCAGCTTGCCCGGATGCTTGGCCAGCACCGCCTGCGCGAACTCGCGCGCGAAGCCGAGGTCGGGCGTGCCGGTCTCGCACCACACCAGGTCGGCGTAGGCGGCGTAGGCCACACCACGGCTGATGGCCTGCTCGAGCCCGTTCTTCACGCGGTAGAAGCCTTCCTGCGTGCGCTCTCCGGTGAGGAAGGGCTTGTCGTTGGCGTCGTGGTCGCTGGTGAGCAGGTTGGCGGCCTCGGCGTCGGTGCGCGCCAGCACGATGGTGGGCACGCCCATCACGTCGGCGGCGAAGCGCGCGGCGATCAGCTTCTCGATCGCTTCCTGCGTCGGCACGAGCACCTTGCCGCCCATGTGCCCGCACTTCTTGACGGCGGCGAGCTGGTCCTCGAAGTGCACGCCCGCGGCCCCGGCAACGATCATGTTCTTCATCAGCTCGAAGGCGTTGAGCACGCCGCCGAAGCCGGCTTCCGCGTCGGCGACGATGGGCAGGAAGTAGTCGATGTACTCCTTGCTCCCGGGCTCGATGCCGCGGCTCCACTGGATCTCGTCCGCGCGCTTGAAGGTGTTGTTGATGCGGCGCACCATGGTCGGCACCGAGTCGTAGGCGTAGAGCGACTGGTCCGGGTACATGGTCTCGCTGGTGTTGCCGTCGGCGGCGACCTGCCAGCCCGAGAGGTAGACCGCTTCGAGGCCCGCCTTGGCCTGCTGCATCGCCTGCCCGGCGGTGATGGCGCCGAAGGCGTTCACGTAGCCCTTGGCCGCGCCGCCGTTGACCAGCGCCCAGAGCTTCTCGGCGCCGCGCCTGGCCAGCGTGTGCTCGACCTGCACCGAGCCGCGCAGCCGCACCACGTCGGCGGCGCTATAGCCGCGCTTGATGCCCTTCCAGCGCGGATTCTCGGCCCAGTCCTTCTCGAGGGCGGCGATCTGCTGTTGACGGGTGGGTTGGCTCATCGAAAGGCTCCTGTCGGCAAGGGGAAAAGTGGGGAGAACGCGCTGCTAGCGTAACGCCGCCGGCGGGCTTCGCCAAGACTTATGTCTTATATAAGAGGCCATTTTACACGCTTATGAATCAATGGCTTGGAGATCTTGTTTCACGATTCGATATGTCAGATCGACTTCGCATGCACTTTTGCTGCAATGCAGTATGCCACGATTTCATATCATGACATCCCGAATGCGCCATGCAGGAAGCCTGCGCCGCGGAACGCGCTCATCGTCGTCATGCCGCGAACGAGCGATCGCGCGCCGCCCGCATCGCGCGCACCTTGCGCTTCGCTTGACCTTATGCTCGAGCGCCTTGCGCGCATGCCGTGGCGATGCGCAGGACGCGCCCAAGATGCCCATGACGTCCGCGACCCGACGACGCAGTCCCCCAATGGCCCCAGTGGCCCTAATGGCCCCAGTTGCCCATCCGCCGCCGCGTGTCCGCGGAGGTCAGGAGTGAAGCGCAGCGCCGCGCTGGGCCCCTATCTCTACCTCGCCGCCAGCATGGCACTGGTGGGCAGCTACGTCGGCCTGTCCAAGCTGTTGGTGGCCGCCTTCCCGGTTTTCCTGCTCGCCTGGATGCGCTTTGCCATCGCCGCGCTGGCGATGCCGCACTGGCTGCGCCTCGGCATCGGCGAAGCGCCGCTTTCCCGCCACGACCGGCGCCTGCTGTTCTGGGAGAGCTTTCTCGGCAACTTCCTGTTCTCGATCTTCATGCTCTACGGCGTGAAGCTCAGCTCTGCACTCGCCGCGGGCATCGCGATGGCGGGCATCCCGGCCGCCGTCGCGGTGCTGTCGCGGGTCTTCCTCGGCGAGCGCATCACGCCGCGCGTGGCTCTGGCCATTGCCTTCGCGGCCGGTGGCATCGCGCTGCTGGCGCTGGCACGGGCAAGCGACCCGGTCGCGGACGCGTCGCCGCTTGGCTTTGCGCTGCTCACGGGCGCCGTGCTGTGCGAGGCGAGCTACGTCGTCATCGGCAAGCGCCTGACCGGCCAGGTCTCACCACGGCGCATCAGCGCGATCATCAACCTCTGGGGCCTGGCGCTGGTGACGCCGCTTGGGCTCTGGCAGGCGCTGTCCTGCGACTTCGCGGTGCCGAAGCCGTCGCTCTGGGCGCTGCTGCTCTTCTACGCGCTCACCGCCAGCGTCATCACGGTTTGGCTGTGGATGAAGGGCCTGCGCCAGGTGCCGGCCTCGCGCGCGGGTGTCTTCACCGTGCTGCTGCCGGCGACCGCCGCAGCCATCGGCGTGCTCGTGCTCGGCGAGACCTTCACCGTCCTGCATGGCGCCGCTTTCGCGATGGCCCTGGCCGGCGTGCTTCTGGCGACCTGGCCCGCCCGCGCCGGCGCGCCGATTCCGGCCGCACGCGGCTGAGTCAGTCGTCGCCTGCCACCGGCCCCTGGCCGTACGTCCGGAACTTCTCGATCACCTCGGCCATCTCCTGCGCCGAGAGGATGGCCGGCGTGCCGACCGCCAGCGCCGCGAGATAGCTCCGGCACAGCGCCTCGAGTTCGATCATCACCTTCATCGCCTCGCGCAGCGTCGCCCCTGCGCTCACCGCGCCGTGCGTGGCAAGCAGGCAAGCCTTGCGGTCTTGCATCGCCTCGACGACGACCTCCGACAAGGCCTCGGTGCCGAAGAGCCGGTACGGCGCGCAGCGCACGCTGTCACCGCCGGCCACGGCAACCATGTAGTGGAAGGCCGGCAGGTCGCGGCGCAGGCAGGCCAGTGCGGTGCAGTACGTCGCATGCGTGTGCACGACGGCGTGCAGCTCGGGCCGTGCGCGGTAGAGCGCGGCGTGGAAGTGCCACTCCGACGAGGGCGCGAGGCGCCCGCGCCGCGCGCCGTCGAAACCGAGCCAGACGAGATCGTCGGGCTCGATCCCGCCAGCGCCCATGCCGGTGGGCGTGATCAGCATGCCTTCGCCCACGCGGCAGCTCAGGTTGCCGCTGCTGCCGCGGTTGAGACCACGCGCGTCGAGCTCGACGAGCGCGGCGAGCATGTCCTCGCGCGGGGCAGCGCCGTCGATCGAGATCGGCGGCACTTTCATGCAGAGGCGCCGAGCCGGCGCAAGGCGTCCTCGCGCGCGGCGACCACGCCGTGCTCGGTGATGAGGCCGGTCACCAGCCGCGCGGGCGTGACGTCGAAGGCCGGGTTGGCCGCGGCGCTGCCATCGGGAACGAGTTGCACCTCGACCACCTCGCCCGCGGCCGTGCGCCCTGCGATGTGCGTCACCTCGCGCGCGCTGCGCTCCTCGATCGGGATCTCGGCGAGGCCGTCGCGCAGCGCCCGGTCCAGCGTCGAGGTCGGCATCGCGACGTAGAACGGAATGCCGTTGTCGCGCGCGGCCAGCGCCTTCAGGTAGGTGCCGATCTTGTTGCAGACGTCGCCGCTCGCGCTCACGCGGTCGCAGCCGACGATGACGAGGTCGACGAGGCCGTGCTGCATGAGGTGGCCGCCGGCGTTGTCGGCGATCACCGTGTGCGGCACGCCCTCGTGGCCGAGCTCCCAGGCGGTGAGGCTCGCGCCCTGGTTGCGCGGCCGCGTCTCGTCGACCCATACATGCAGCGGCACGCCCGCCGCATGCGCGTGATAGATCGGCGCCGTGGCGGTGCCCCAGTCGACGGTGGCCAGCCAGCCGGCATTGCAGTGGGTGAGCACGTTCACTGGCGCGCCGCACTTGCGCGCGGCGACCGCCTGCAGCAGCGGCAGGCCGTGGCGCCCGATCGCGACATTCACCGCGACGTCTTCCTCGGCGATGGACCCGGCTTCGGCCCAGGCCGCCTCGCGGCGCTGGCGCGAGGGCAGCGGCAGCAGTCGCGCCAGCATGCGCTCGAGCGCCCAGGCCAGGTTCACCGCGGTCGGCCGCGCTGCCTTCAGGCGCGCGGCGGCGTCCCGGAGCCCGTCGTCACGGACGTCGACGTTCACCTGCAAGGCGATGCCATAGGCCGCGGTGGCGCCGATCAGCGGCGCGCCCCGAACCCACATGTCGCGGATCGCGCGCTGCACCGCCGCCACGTCGGCCAGGTGCTCGACCTGCAATCGGTGCGGCAGCAGGCGCTGGTCGATCACCTGCAGCGCGTCGCGCGCCGGCGTCGGCCACAGCGTGCGCAGGGGGCGGCCGTCGACCCTCATCGCGGCTCCAGCACGCGGCCGGCGATCGGGCGCAGCCGCTGCACCAGCACCGGATCACGCGCCTCGGGCGCGGTGATCAGCGCATGCTCGAGCGCGCTGCGGCAGGCGCAGCCGGCGGCGCGCGCGTCCGCGGCGACGTCGCCGGCAAGCTGCGCGACCAGTCCCTTGGCCTGTGCGGCATTGCCCAGCAGCACGCGGATGATGGCGTCCACCGTCACCGCGTCGTGGTCCGGGTGCCAGCAGTCGAAGTCCGTCACCATCGCGACGCTGCAGTAGCAGAGCTCGGCCTCGCGCGCGAGCTTGGCCTCGGGCATGTTGGTCATGCCGATGACGCTGCAGCCCCAGCTGCGGTAGAGCTGCGACTCGGCCAGCGTGCTGAACTGCGGCCCTTCCATCGCGAGATACGTGCCGCCGTGCGCATGCGGCACAGCGCGCGCCGCCAGGGTGGCCAGAACATGCCCGCCCAGGCGGCTGCACACCGGATGCGCCATCGACACGTGCGCGACGAGGCCGGTGCCGAAGAAGGACTTGGGGCGCGCGAACGTGCGGTCGACGAACTGATCGACGACGACGAAGTGCCCCGGCGGCAGGTCCGCGCGCAGGCTGCCCACGGCCGAGAGCGAGAGCACGTCGGTGGCGCCGAGCATCTTCAGCGCGGCAATGTTGGCGCGGTAGTTCACCTCGCCGGGGGGGATGCGGTGGCCGCGCCCGTGGCGCGGCAGGAAGACGAGCTGAGCGTCACCCAGCCGACCGATGAAGAGTTCGTCCGACGGCGCGCCGAAAGGGGTCTCGACCGCCACCCAGCGCGTATCCACGAGACCCGGCAGATCGTACAAGCCGCTGCCGCCGATGATGCCGAGCACGTTCTTCGTCATGCGGCCTCCTGCTCCCGGGTTGGCGCCGTCTCGATGCGGTGCGCGCGCGCGTGCACCGCGGCCGGCGATTCGTCCTTCAGGCGATGGTCCGACCAGACGCGGCGCCAGTGCCGCGCGCCCGGCTGCCCGTGCCACAGGCCCAGCATGTGGCGCGCGATGTGCGGCCAGGGCACGCCCAGGCGCGCCTGGCCTTGCATGTAGTCGACCATCGCGCACTCGACCCGAAGGCGCTTGGGCGACTGCCCTTCACCGCCGAGCCAGCGCGAGTCCCAATCGGTCATCAGCCAGGGGTCGTGATAGGCGGCGCGCCCCACCATCACGCCGTCGACATGCCGCAGATGCGCTTCGATCTGGGCCGCGGTCGTGATGCCGCCATTGATGACGATCGTCAGGTCCGGGAAATCCCGCTTCAGGCGATGCACGAAGTCGTGGCGCAGCGGCGGGATGTCGCGGTTCTCCTTGGGCGAGAGGCCTTGCAGCCAGGCGTTGCGCGCGTGCACGATGAAGACCCGCACGCCGGCACGCGCGGCCAGGGAGCCGACGAAGTCGCGCACGAAGTCGTAGGACTCGATGCGGTCGATGCCGATGCGGTGCTTGACCGTGACCGGGATGTCCACTGCGTCCCGCATCGCCTTCAGGCCGTCGGCAACGAGCCCGGGCTCGGCCATCAGGCAGGCGCCGAAGGCGCCGCGCTGCACGCGCTCGCTCGGGCAGCCGCAATTGAGGTTGACTTCGTCGTAGCCCCAGCGCTGCGCAAGCCGCGCGCAGGCGGCGAGCTCGGCGGGCTCGCTGCCGCCCAGCTGCAGCGCCACCGGGTGCTCGCAGGCGTCGAAATCCAGGTGCGCCGGCACGTCGCCGTGCAGCAGCGCGCCGGTGGTGATCATCTCCGTGTAGAGCCGCGTGCGCTTCGTGAGCAGGCGGTGGAAGTAGCGGCAATGACGATCGGTCCAGGCGATCATGGGCGCCACGCACAGGCGCCAGGCTCGAGACGGGGGCAAGGTCAGCGGCAAGGGGTCGATCAAGGCGCTTGCCGCAGCGTACGCGGCGGGCTCGTGAAGAAACGGGCATTATCGGCCGGGCGCCGAGCCGTCGAACGCGTGCGGTTGCGAACTGCCGCACTCAAGGCAATCGGGCTTGCTGCCGATCAAGGCTGCAGCCGCTCTTGGGCTTGTGAAGGAGTTCGCCATGCGCCATTGCCACCCCGCACCGAATCGATCCGCCCGTGGGCGCTTCGTGCGCCACACCTGGCTCGTCTCTTCGGTGCTTGCGCTTGCCGCCTGCGGCGGTGGCGGCGGCGACGACGGCAGCGCGAGCGCGGGCACGCAGTCTCCGCCGACCGTCGCGCCGGCACCCACGCCCACGCCCACGCCCACGCCCACGCCCACGCCTACGCCGCCCGACCCGGCGCCCGGTCCCGAAACCGGACCGAGCCTGAGCGCCGAAGGCCTCTACGACATCGGCTCGCCCGTGCTCAGCACCATCTACGTCGCGACCGATGGCAACGACGCCAACGATGGCCGCAGCGCGGCGACGCCTCTGCGCACGCTGGCCGCGGCCTGGCGCATGGTGCCGCAGGGCACGCTCAGCGGCACGGGCTGGCGCATCCTGCTGGCGCCCGGAACCTACCCCGAGTCCAGCCTCCCGAACTACATGGAAAACCGGCGCGGCAGCCGCGACTTCCCCATCCTCATCACCGCCGAGCAGCCCGGCACGGTCACGCTGGGCGGCGACCTCAACATCGCCGACGTGCACTACCTCTACCTGACCAACCTGCGCATCGTTCCCGAGCCCGCGGGCGACGCCCTGCATTGCGAGAGCTGCAGCTGGCTGCTCGTGCGCGACAGCGAGATCTCGGGCGGCGCGCGCGTGGGCCAGGAGACGGTGAAGGTCAACCAGTCGCAGCACATCTACCTGGAGCGCAACACCATCCACGGCGCCTGGGACAACGCGATCGACTTCGTCGCCGTGCAGTACGGCCACTGGATCGGCAACCGCGTCAGTGACGCCGGCGACTGGTGCGCCTACGCCAAGGGCGGCTCGGCCTATCTGCGCATCGAGGCCAACACCTTCTCCAACTGCGGTGTCGGCGGCTTCACCGCCGGCCAGGGCACGGGGCTGCAGTTCATGAGCGCGCCCTGGCTGCAGTACGAGGCCTACGGCATCCGCTTCGTCAACAACATCGTGCACGACGTCGAGGGCGCGGCGGTGGGCGCACAAGGCGCCTACAACGTGCTCTTCGCACACAACACCTTCGTGCGCATCGGCAGCCGCAGCCACATCTTCGAGGCCGTGAGCGGCATGCGCAGCTGCGATGGCCAGCCCGGCGACGCGGGCCGCGAGCGCTGCCGGCAATACCTGGACGCCGGCGCCTGGGGCACGACGGTGGTCGACGACGGCACCAACTTTGCGCCCATCCCCAACCGCCACGTGCTCGTCTTCAACAACCTCTTCTACAACCCGAACGGCACGCAAAGCCAGTGGCAGCAGTTCCAGATCTTCGGCGCCCTGCCCGTTGTTGCCGGCGCGGTGACGGCGGCCGGCGCGCGCGGCGACGACGACCTCATCCTGCGCGGCAACCTGATCTGGAACGGCGGCGCCGACATGCCGCTGGGCGTGGGCGGCGACGACCCGGCGGCGGGCTGCCCCGACAGTCACCCGACCTGCAGCGCCGCGGCGCTGCGCGCGCAGAACACCATCAACAGCCTCGAGCCGCAGCTCGTGAACGTCGCAGCGGGCGACTTCCGCCCGCTGCCCGGCGGCAACCTGCAGAGCCTGGCGGTGGCGCCGATTCCCGATTTCGGCTGGGCCGACCTGCCCGCACGGCCGGCGGTGCCTGCCGGCGACAGCAGCAACCGCGTCGAGCGCAACGCCGACGGTGCTGCACGCGCCAGCGTCAATCGCGTCGGCGCGTACTGAACGAGCCCCGGGGCCGGGCCCTGCCCGCCCGGCCGCGAAGGGCGCCAGGATAGCCGGCGCAACCCGCGGCTTGCTTGACCCGGCGCGCGGCGCCGCGCGCTGCGTCAGAACACGCCTTGCGCCAGCATCGCGTCGGCGACCTTGACGAAGGCGCTGATGTTGGCGCCGTCCACGTAGTTCACGCTGCCGTCGGCGCGCTTGCCGTGGCGCACGCAGTTGCCGTGGATGTCCTTCATGATCAGGTGCAGGCGCTCGTCGACCTCGGCGTGCGTCCACGACAGGCGCATCGCGTTCTGAGACATCTCCAGGCCCGAGGTCGCGACGCCGCCGGCGTTGGACGCCTTTCCCGGCGCATAGAGCACGCCCGCCTGGTGGAAGACGCGCACGGCCTCCAGCGTCGAGGGCATGTTCGCGCCTTCGGCCACACAGATCACGCCGTTGCCGACGAGCGTGCGCGCATCCTTCTCGTCGAGCTCGTTCTGCGTCGCGCAGGGCAGCGCGATTTCCGCCGGGATATGCCAGGGGCGCTTGCCCGGCAGGTACTCGAAGCGGCGGTCCTGCGCCAGTTCGCTCAGGCGGCCGCGGCGCTCGTTCTTCAACACCATGACCTCGTGGATCGCCTCGGCGTCGAAACCCTCGCGCGCGTAGAGCGTGCCGTCGGAGTCGCTCAGCGTCAGCACCTTGCCGCCCAGTTCGTTGGCCTTCAACGCCGCGAACTGAGCCACGTTGCCCGAGCCCGAGATGAGCACGCGCGCGCCGTCGGTACGCCGGTTCGCGTGCAGTTGCATCTGCTCGACGAAATAGACCGTGCCGTAGCCGGTGGCCTCGGGACGCATCTGGCTGCCACCATAGGCGATGCCCTTGCCCGTGAAGACGCAGGAGGCGTCATTGGCAAGCTTCTTCATCATGCCGGCCATGTAGCCGACCTCGCGCGCGCCGACCCCGATGTCGCCGGCAGGCACGTCGACGTCGGCGCCGACATGGCGATACAGCTCGAACATCATTGCCTGGCAGAAGCGCATGACCTCACCGTCGCTCTTGCCCTTGGGATCGAAGTCCGAGCCGCCCTTGCCCCCGCCCATGGGCAGCGTGGTGAGCGCGTTCTTGAAGGTCTGCTCGAAGGCCAGGAACTTGAGGATGGAGAGGTTGACCGAGGGGTGGAAGCGCAGGCCGCCCTTGAAGGGCCCGATGGCCATGCTGTGCTGCACGCGGTAGCCGCGGTTGACCTGCACCCGACCCGCGTCGTCGACCCAGGAGACGCGGAACATGACGACGCGCTCGGGTTCCACCAGTCGCTCGAGCAGGCCTTGCTCGGCGTAGTGGCGATGCTGCTCGAGAAACGGCCACAAGCTCTCCATCACCTCGGTGACGGCTTGCAGGAACTCCGGCTGGCCGGGATTGCGGAGCGCGACGTGCTCCAGGAACTGGTGGCGGGAAGAAAACTTCATCGAGGCGGTCCGGTTGGGAGGGTCTCTTGGAGAAAACCTGGGGCAAACCCGCCGATTTTCCGCGATATGGCGGCCGCTTCGGCCCCGTATCGGGATTTTTTTGCGCCGGCTAGCGCCGCGACTTCGAAGCGCTGCCGCGCCTGGCCGTGCGCGCGCCCTTCTTCTCTCGCGCCGAGCCGGATGCCGCCGCATCGGGCGCCGCCAGTCCCAGGGCGCCGTCCAGCGCGCTGCGCACCACCGAGCGCGTGACACGGCCGAGGGCGCCGCTGATCATCCCGCCCAAGGCGCCGCTCATGCCGCCTGCCGGCTCTTCGGTTGCGGGACCGGCGACCGCGCCGCGCACGGCGCGATGCGCCAAGCCGCCGACGCCCTTGGCGACCCCGGCGGTCGCCCCGGCCGCCGCACCCTTGACGACGCCCTGCACCGCGTCGCTCACCACGCGCCCGGCGCGCTCCACCAGGGCACTGGCGCCGCCTTCACGGGTTCGCTCCCCGGGCCGCGGAATCGCGAGCAGGTCGTCCCAGGCGGCGGCGATCGCCAGCGCGAATTCCTGCGGCTCGGACAAGGCCTTGGCATCGGCAACGACGCCGATATCCAGCATGCCGGCCTGGCAGCGCACGGTGATGTTGAGCGCCAGGCCGTGCACGAGCACCGAGACCGGATAGTTGGCGAGCAGCCGTGCCCCGGCCAGGTACAGCGGTACCGAGGGGCCGGGAACAAAGCCGATCACCAGGTTGGCGACTTGCGGGATGCGCTCGGCCACGCGCGCCCGGCCGTAGAGACTGCTCGCCGCCTCGATCAGCCACGGCAGGCCAAGCGACGGGAAGTCCGCCGGCAGCGACATGCCCGGCAGGAGCGCCCCCGGCCCCGGCGCGGAAGCGGCGGTGCGGATGTAGGCCAGCCGCCGCACCGGGTCCGCCAGATGGGTGCCCAGACCGACCAGCCGCATCGCCGGCAGCCGGCCCGCGGGCTCTTCGCTGCCGCCGGAAAGAGGCCAGGGAACCGCAGCGACCATCGATCGCCGCGGCAACTGCCGGCTCTTGGCGAAGTGGCGGCGCAGCGCGCTCGCGCACAGCAGCAACAGCATCTCCTCGAGCGTGGCGCCGTGGATCCGCGCCAGTTCCTGCACCAGCGGCTGCGACAGCGACGCGGTGACGAAGCGGCGCTCGGGACCGAGCGTCACGTTGAAGGGTGTGGCCGGCGCCAGCGCCAGCCCGGCGCCCGGCTTGCTGCCGACGAGAAGCCCGGCCTGCGTCACCACGCGTCCCGCGGCGCTGCGCAGGCCGCCCAGCGTCGCCGGCATGTCGCGAATGATCGCCGCCGCCTTGCTCGCCTGGCCCCCGAGCACCACGCGCAGCGCATCGGTCATCACCGGTTCGAAGGGCGCGGCGCGGCGCGATCGCCGCGCATCCGGCTGCCGCGGTGCCGGCGAGAGATCGAGCAGCGCGTTCGCCAGCGCCGCCGTCGCCTGCGCGTCGAATCCGGCGTGATGCAGGCGCAGGAACACGGCGGCTCGGCGTTGCCCGTCGGCGCCGGGAGCGAGATCCTCGAAGACGTGGATCTGCCACAGCGGCCGCTCGCGATCGAGCAGCGTGGCGTGCAGGCGCGCGACCTCGGCCTCGAGCGCGGGCATGCCGGCACCGCGCGGGAGCTTGCCCGCGACGATGTGCACGCGCAGATCGGGGCGGGCATCGATCCAGGCCGGGTTCGCCAGGTTGAGCGGCATCCACCACAGGCGGCGGCTGAGCATCGGCAACTCGGGCAGGCGCGCCTTGACGTGCTCGCGCAGCAGCGCAAGAAAGCGTCCGCGCCGGCCCGGCGGCAGCGCATAGATCTGCAGCGCGCCCGCGTGCAGCGGCATCGCGGCCGATTCGAGGAAGACGAAGGTGGCGTCGAGGCCTTGGAGCTGCTGCATGCGAGATTCCCGCGCACGCGCACGGACCCGCCGCATGCTAGGCCGCGCGCCGGAAGACCCGGCTCCGGGCTGACCCTAGGCTGCGCGGCGCCTGCGCGCCTGCGGGCTGCGCAGGCCCAGCAGTTCGTTGCCGGCCAGCGCCGCCAGCACCAGCGCGCCGCCCCCGAGCACGGACAGGCTGGGCGCCTCGTCGGCGCCCAGCCAGGCCCAGAGCACCCCGAAGACGACCTCCAGCAAGGCCAGGAGCGAGATCTCCGGCGCCTCGAGGACGCGCGCCACGGCCATCGCCAGCAGACAGGGAATGCCCAGTTGCACGGCACCCAGCAGCGCCAGCCAGCCGAGGTCGCGCGTCGTGGCCGCGAAGGGCAGGGCCAGCGGCAGCGTGAGCAAGGCCGATCCGATGGCGCCCAGCAGCACCGCCGGCAGCATGTCACTGGCCTCCTCATCGCCGTGGTGCAGGTGCTGCATGAGGGTCCAGTTGGTGGCGCCCGCGATGGGCACGCACAGCGCCACGGCCACGCCCAACCAGTGCTGCGCGCCGTGCAACCCGATGCCGCCGCCGTACATCCACGCGATGCCGGCGCCGGCCACGGCAATGGCACCCCAGGTGCGCGGCGCCAGGCGGTGCCCAAGCGCCAGGGACGCGCCCAGCGCGGTGAACAGCGGCCCCAGGGCCATGGTGATGAGCACGTTGGCCACCGTGGTCAGGCTCAGCGCCAGCATGAAGGCGGTGAACATCACCGTCCAGCACAGGCCGGACACCCACAGCGCACGCCCGCCCGCGCGCAGCGCCTGCCACAGCCGCGCCGGCCCGCGCACGGCAGCCAGCAGCGGCGCCAGCGTCAGCGCACAGAAGAAGCTGCGCCAGAAGGTGAGCTCGAAGCCGCGCGCCGAATCCAGCCAGCGCGTGACGACGCCGGCGATGCTCCACATCAGCGTGCAGGCCACCATCAGCCACACGCCCTGTCGGTGCTTCATCGGGCTCACTCAGGCGGCTTCGCGCGCGGCGCGCCTGCGCTCGTGCTCCTTGAGGAAGCGCTTGCGCAGGCGGATGCTCCTGGGCGTGATCTCGACCAGCTCGTCGTCGTCGACGAACTCCACCGCGTACTCCAGCGTGAGCGTGATCGGCGGCGTGATCTTGATCGCGTCCTCCTTGCCGCTGACGCGGAAGTTGGTGAGCTGCTTGGTGCGCACGGCGTTGACGACGAGGTCGTTGTCGCGGCTGTGGATGCCGACGATCATGCCCTCGTAGACCGGGTCGCCGGCGCGCACGAACATGCGCCCGCGGTCGTCGAGCTTGCCCAGGGCGTAGGTGACGATCTCGCCCTCGTCCATGCTGATGAGCACGCCGTTCTTGCGCCCGGCGATCTCGCCGCGGTAGGGTTCCCAGCCGTCGAAGATGTTGCTGATGAGGCCGGTGCCGCGCGTGAGGTTGAGGAACTCGGTCGAGAAGCCGATGAGGCCGCGCGCGGGGATGCGGTAGTCCAGGCGCACGCGGCCGCGGCCGTCGCTCTCCATGTTGACGAGCTCGGCGCGGCGCTCGCCCAGCGCCTGCATGACCGCGCCCTGGTGCTGCTCCTCGATGTCGGCGCTGACGAGCTCGATGGGCTCGTGGCGCACGCCGCCGATGTCCTTGAAGACCACGCGCGGCTTGCCCACGGCGAGCTCGTAGCCCTCGCGGCGCATGTTCTCGAGCAGGATGGTGAGGTGCAGCTCGCCGCGGCCCGAGACCTCGAACACGCCGTCCTCGCCGGACTCCTTCACGCGCAGCGCGACGTTGCCCTGCAGTTCGCGCTGCAGGCGGTCCCAGATCTGGCGGCTGGTGACGAACTTGCCCTCGCGGCCGGCGAGCGGACTCGTGTTGACGCAGAAGTTCATCGTCAGCGTCGGCTCGTCGACCGAGAGCATCGGCAGCGGTGCCGGCGCGTCGATGCTGGTGAGCGTGACGCCGATGCCGATGTCCTCGATGCCATTGACGAGCACGATGTCGCCGGGGCCGGCGGATTCGGCGGGGCGGCGCTCGAGGCCCTCGAAGGTCAGCACCTGGTTGACGCGGCCCTTGCTGCTCGGGCCGTCGGGGCCCTGGCAGACGAGTACGTCCATTCCCGGGCGGATCGTTCCCGCGTTGACGCGCCCGACGCCGATGCGGCCGACGTAGGTCGAGTAGTCGAGCGAGGAGACCTGCAGCTGCAGCGGCGCCGCCGGGTCGCCCTGGTGCTCGGGAACGTGGGAAAGAATGGTCTCGAACAGCGGCGAAAGGTCCGGCCCCCAGGGCTGCCCGGGTTCGCCCTGCTCGAGGCTGGCCCAGCCGTTGAGGCCCGAGGCGTAGACCACCGGGAAGTCGAGCTGCTCCTCGGTGGCGCCGAGCTTGTCGAAGAGCTCGAAGGCGGCGTTGATGACGTAGTCGGGTCGCGCGCCGGGCTTGTCGACCTTGTTGACGACGACGATGGGCTTCAAGCCCAGCGCCAGTGCCTTCCTGGTGACGAAGCGCGTCTGCGGCATCGGCCCCTCCTGCGCATCGATCAGCAGCACGACGCCATCGACCATCGACAGCGCGCGCTCGACCTCGCCGCCGAAGTCGGCGTGGCCGGGCGTATCGACGATGTTGATGTGCGTGCCCTGCCACTGCACGGCGCAGTTCTTGGCGAGGATGGTGATGCCGCGCTCGCGCTCGATGTCGTTGCTGTCCATCACGCGCTCGGCGACCTGCTGGTTCTCGCGGAAGGTGCCGCTCTGACGCAGCAACTGGTCCACGAGCGTGGTCTTGCCGTGGTCGACGTGGGCGATGATCGCGATGTTGCGGATCGGATGGGTCATGATGCGTCAGGCCCCCTGGGCCTCGGTGGCGTGGACTTCGAGGCCCATCCGGGCCTGAACCTCGAGCGGACTGAGAAGACGGTCGGGAATGAGTTCACCCCCTCGGACATGGCCCGCGCCCAGGAAGGCGCGCGGGGAGGATGCGTAGACGCGCACGGCGGTCTCGTCGGCCAGAGCGACGCGGCGGCGCAAGCCCGTGAGGAAGCGCGCCGCCTCCTCGGCGGGAAGGCAGACCTCGGGCCAGGACTGCAGCAGCACGTCCGGCGGCAGCAGCAGCGCCGCGCGCGCGTCGTCGGAAAGCGCCTGCAGCCGCTCCAGCGTGACCGCCTGCGCCACGTCGAGCGCGCCGACGCCGGTGCGCCGCAGCGCCGCCAGGTGTGCGCCACAGCCCAGCGCCTCGCCCAGATCCTCGGCCAGGGTGCGCACATAGGTGCCCTTGCTGCAGTGGACGTCGATGACCAGTGTCGCCTGCTGCCAGGAAACGAGGTCGAGGCGATGAACCTCGACCTCGCGCTCGGCGCGCTCGATGTCGATGCCGGCGCGCGCATACGCGTAGAGGGCGCGGCCCTGGTGCTTCAGCGCCGAATGCATCGGCGGGCGCTGCAGCAGGATGCCGGTGAAGCGTGCGCAGGCAGCCTCGATGGCGGCGCGGTCGCAGTTCACCGCGCGCTCCTCGAGCAGCGCGCCCTCGGCGTCGCCGGTGCTCGTGCGCTGCCCCAGCCGCAATGTCGCGCGGTAGCGCTTGTCGGCGTCCAGGCTGGCCTGGCTGAACTTGGTCGCGGCGCCGAAGCACAGCGGCAGCAGGCCGGTGGCCAGCGGGTCCAGCGTTCCCGTGTGCCCGCCCTTCTCGGCGCGCAGCAGGCCCTTGGCCTTCTGCAGCGCGTCGTTGCTCGACCAGCCCAGGGGCTTGTCCAGCAGCAGAACGCCGTGCAGCGCGCGGCGCGGGGTGCGGGCGGGGCGGTTCATCGCGCCTTCCTCATCCGGGCTCCGTCAGCCCTCGGGCGGCGGCTCGGTGCGCGCTTCGTCGTCGCCCGCGCGCGCGGCATTGGCGCGCGCGATGAGCGCGTTCAGCTCCGCGGCGCGCTCCGTGGTGCGGTCGAAGACGAAATGCAGCGTCGGCACGGTGTGGATCTGCAGCCGCTTGAAGAGCCCGTTGCGCAGGAAGCCGGCGGCCTCGTTGAGCGCGTCGGCGCTGGCCTGGGCATCCCCCAGCAGCACGGTGAAGAAGACCTTGGCGTGCGCGTAGTCGGGCGAGACCTCGATCTGGCTGATCGTCACCATGCCCAGGCGCGGATCCTTGAGCTCGCGGATGAGTTCGGACAGGTCGCGCCGGATCTGGTCGGCGACGCGGTAGCTGCGGTTGGGGGGTGACTTCTTGTGTCGCATGGGCCTGTCCTGGAAACAAGGGAGCCTCGCCGCAGCGAGGCTCCCGGGCTCCCGATGAAATGGCGGGGGCTGATCCGGTCTCGGCGGCGCGCCTACAAGGTTCGCGCCACTTCCTTGACCTCGAAGAACTCGAGCTGGTCGCCTTCCTTGATGTCGGTGTAGTTCTTCAGCTTGATGCCGCACTCGAAGCCTTCCTTGACTTCGCGCACGTCGTCCTTCATGCGCTTGAGCGAATCGATCTCGCCGGTGTAGATGACGACGTTCTCGCGCAGCAGCCGGAAGCGCGCATGGCGCGTCACCTGGCCGGCGGTGACCATGCAGCCGGCCACGGTGCCGATCTTGCTGGCGACGAACACGGTGCGGATCTCGGCGGTGCCGATCACCTCCTCCCTCTGCTCGGGCGCCAGCATGCCGCTCATCGCCGCCTTCACGTCGTCCACGGCGTCGTAGATGATGTTGTAGTAGCGGATGTCGACGCCGTTGCCCTCGGCCAGCTTGCGCGCGCCGGCATCGGCGCGCGTGTTGAAGCCGATGACGACGGCCTTGGAGGCGATCGCCAGGTTGATGTCGCTCTCGCTGATGCCGCCTACCGCGGCGTGCACGATCTGCACGCGCACCTCGTCGGTGGAGAGCTTCTGCAGCGACTGCGCCAGCGCCTCCTGCGAACCCTGCACGTCGGCCTTGATGATCAGCGACAGCGTCTGCGCCTGACCTTCGCCCATGGCCTCGAACATGGTCTCGAGCTTGGCCGCCTGGCGCTTGCTGAGCGCGACCTCGCGATACTTGCCCTGGCGGAAGGTGGCGATCTCGCGCGCGCGGCGCTCGTCGGCCAGGACCATGAAGTCGTCGCCCGCCTGCGGCACCTCGGTCAGGCCCTGGATCTCGACCGGGATCGAGGGGCCGGCACTGTCGGTCGCCTGGCCGTCCTCGTCCAGCATCGCGCGCACGCGGCCGTAGCTGCTGCCGGCGAGCACGATGTCGCCCTTCTTCAGCGTGCCGCTCTGCACCAGCACCGAGGCCACCGGGCCGCGACCCTTGTCCAGCCGCGCCTCGACGACGAGGCCCTTGGCCATCGCGTTCACCGGCGCCTTGAGCTCCAGAACCTCGGCCTGCAGCAGCAGCTGCTCGAGCAGCTCGTCCATGCCCTGGCCGGTCTTCGCCGACACCGGCACGAAGGGCGAATCGCCGCCGAAGTCCTCGGGCACCACGCCTTCGGCCACGAGCTCGGCCTTGACGCGCTCGACGTTGGCCTCGGGCTTGTCGATCTTGTTCATCGCCACCACGATGGGCACCTCCGCCGCCTTGGCGTGGTGGATGGCCTCCTTCGTCTGCGGCATCACGCCGTCGTCGGCGGCCACGACCAGGATGACGATGTCGGTGGCCTTGGCGCCGCGCGCGCGCATGGCCGTGAAGGCCTCGTGGCCCGGGGTGTCGAGGAAGGTGACGATGCCGCGCGGCGTCTGCACGTGGTAGGCGCCGATGTGCTGCGTGATGCCGCCGGCCTCGCCCGCGGCAACGCGGGCGCGGCGGATGTAGTCCAGCAGCGAGGTCTTGCCGTGGTCGACGTGACCCATCACGGTGACGACCGGCGGGCGCGGCAGCTCCTCGCCGGTGGCGGCGAGCTTCTCCTCCTCGGTGAAGGCGTCCGGGTCGTCGAGCTTGGCGGCCAGCGCCTTGTGTCCCATCTCCTCGACGACGATCATCGCCGTCTCCTGGTCGAGCTGCTGGTTGATGGTCACCATCTGCCCGAGCTTCATCAACTGCTTGATGACTTCGGTGGCCTTGACCGACATCTTGTGCGCGAGGTCGGCGACCGAGATCGTCTCGGGCACGTGCACCTCCTGCACCACCAGCTCGGCCGGCGGCGCGAAGCCGCGGCCTTCGTCTTCGCGCACGCCGCGGCGTGCGCCGCGCGGGGCGCGCCAGCCGGCGCGCGCGCCGCCGTCGCCGCGCGGCTTCAACGCCGCGCGCTTCTTCGCCGCGTCGTCGGCCCAGCTCGACGAGAGCTTCTCCGACTTCACCTGCTTCTTGTCGCCGGGCTTGGCGGCGCCGGCAGCACCCGTGGCACCGGGCCTGGCCGTGGGCTTGTGGATCGTGCCCTTGATCGCTTCCTTGCCAGCGTCGGGCTTGGCCTCCTCGGGCTTCTTGGCGACCAGCGTCTTGCGCGGCTGCGACATCATCGCGCGGATCGCCGCGGCCTCGGCCTCGGCGGCCTTGCGCCGGCGCTCGAGGTCGACCTGGCGCGCGGCGTCCTCGGCCGCCTTGTCGGCGGCCTTGACGACGCGCAGCGCGGGTTTGGGCGGATCGGCGGGCTTGGCCACCTCGGCCGCCGGCGCGGCCGCGCCACCGGCGCCCTCCGCCTCGGCAGGCGCGGCGTCCTTCGGAGCATCCTTGGCCGCGGCCTTGGTCACCGCCTTCGCGCTGCTCCGGGCCTTCGCCGCCACCTGCTCGGCCGCCTTCGCGGCGGCTTCCGCAGCCTCGGCCTGGGCACGCGCGGCGGCCTCGGCGGCGGCACGCGCGGCGGCTTCTGCGGCCTCGCGCGCGGCGCGCTCGGCCTCCTCGCGCTGCCGACGCTGCTCGGCGAGTTCCTCTTCCTGGCGCCGGATCGCCTCGGCCTCGGCGCGTGCCTCTTCCTCGCGGCGCTGCAGATCGAGCTCCTCGGCGCCGGGGCCGGCGGGCTCGTCGGCCGCGGGCGGGGCCTCGTCACGCTTCACGAAAACGCGCTTCTTGCGCACCTCGACCTGGATCGTGCGCGCCTTGCCGCTGGCGTCGGCCTGCTTGATCTCGCTCGTGCTCTTGCGCGTGAGCGTGATCTTCTTGCGCTCGCCGCCGGCCGGACCCATGCCGTGCGCGCTGCGCAGGTGCTCGAGCAGGCGCTCCTTGTCGGCCTCGCTCAGCGGATCCTCGGGTGACTTCTTCTTCACCCCGGCCGACTGCAGTTGCTCGAGCAGCGCCTCGGCGGGGCGACTGAGCTGCGCGGCAAGCTGGGCGACGGTGGTCACGGCCATGTGCGATGCTTCCTATCCTTGGGGACTACGTGGTCTTCCGTTCGTCGGGTTCCGGGCTGCGGTTCCTGCGGTGCTGGGTCAGGCGGTGAACCAGTGTTCGCGCGCCTTCATGATGAGCGCCCGCGCCTGCTCCTCGTCGACGCCGGTCAGTTCGACCAGTTCGTCGACGGCGAGGTCGGCGAGGTCGTCGCGCGAGTGGATGCCTTCGGCGGCGAGCTTGGCGATCAGCTCCGGCGTCAGGCCTTCGAGGTCGCGCAGGTCCTGCGAGACCTGGGCGACCTTCTCCTCCTGCTCGATCTCCATCGTCAGCAGCGCATCCTTGGCGCGCGTGCGCAGCTCCTGCACCGTCTCCTCGTCGAAGGCCTCGATCTCGAGCATTTCCTGCAGCGGCACGTAGGCCACCTCCTCGAGACTCCCGAAGCCTTCGGCGATGAGGATGTCGGCGACCTCCTCGTCGACGTCGAGCTTGTCCATGAAGATCCTGCGCACCGACTCGGTCTCGCTGGCCTGCTTGGCCTGCGACTCCTCGGCGGTCATGATGTTGATGCGCCAGCCGGTGAGGTCCGAGGCCAGGCGCACGTTCTGGCCGCCGCGGCCGATGGCGATGGCCAGGTTCTCCTCGTCGACGACGACGTCCATGGCGTGGCGCTCCTCGTCGACGACGATGCTCTGCACGTTGGCCGGCGCCAGCGCGCCGATCACGAACTGCGCCGGATCCTCCGACCAGAGCACGATGTCCACGCGCTCGCCGGCGAGCTCGGTGGTGACGCCGTTGACGCGCGAGCCGCGCACGCCCACGCAGGTGCCGATGGGATCGACGCGGCGGTCGTGGCTGACGACGGCGATCTTGGCGCGGCTGCCCGGGTCGCGCGCGCAGCTCTTGATCTCGAGCAGGCCCTGCTCGATCTCGGGCACCTCCTGCGCGAAGAGCTCGACCATGAAGGCCGGCGCGCTGCGCGAGAGCATGATCTGCGGCCCGCGCTGCGTCGGATCGACGCCCAGGATGAAGGCGCGCACGCGGTCGCCGCTGCGCAGGTTCTCCTTGGGGATCATCTCGCTGCGGCGCAGCCGCCCTTCGACGCGGCCGCTCTCGATGATCAGGTCCCCCTTGTCCAGCCGCTTCACGGTGCCGACGAAGATCTTGTCGCCACGCGAGAGAAAGTCGTTGAGCAGCTGCTCGCGCTCGGCGTCGCGGATCTTCTGCAGGATGACCTGCTTGGCGGCCTGCGCGCCGATGCGGCCGATGGTCACGGACTCGATCGCTTCCTCGATGTAGTCGCCGACCTCGATGTCGGCGATGCGATCGACGGCGTCGGAGAGCATCTCCTCGGCTTCGGGGTTCTGCAGCCCGGCCTCGTCGGGGACCACCAGCCAGCGGCGGAAGGTCTCGTAGTCGCCGGTCTCGCGGTCGACCGCGACGCGGATGTCGACGTCGCCGCCGTGCAGCTTCTTCGTCGCCGAGGCCAGCGCCGCCTCGACGGCGCAGAACACGACCTCGCGCTCGACCGTCTTCTCACGCGAGATCGCCTCCACCAGCATGAGCATTTCGCGATTCATCGATCCTGACCTCCGTGCAGCGGCGTCGCGCCAGGCGTCGCCTCCCGAGCCCTGTGCCGGCCGCGCCCCTTGAAATCCAGCACCGGCACCAGCCGTGCCTCGCGGACTTCGTCGAGCGCGAACCCCAATACCTGCTCCCCGCGCCCGTCGTCGAAGACGAGCGTCCAGCCTGCGGCGGCCGAGCCTCCAAGCACGCCCTTGAACATCTTGCGGCCCTCGAGCGGCTGCTTCAGCTCGAGCGCCACCGCGGCCCCGGCGAAGCGCTCGAAGTGCGCCGCCGTCTTCAGCACCCGATCCAGGCCCGGCGAGGACACCTCCAGCCGCTCGTAGGCGACACCCTCGACCTCGAGCACGTACTGCAGCTGGCGCGTCACCAGCTCGCAGTCGTCGACGGTGACGAACTCGCCCTCGCCCGAGGCATACGCCCGCCCGGGAAGGCGATCGATGGTCAGCCGCAGCAGGCCGCGCGGCGCGCGCTCGATCTCGACGAGCTCGAAGCCCAGGGCGTCGACCGCGGTCGCCATGGCCTGCCGTGCCGCAGCGCCCGGCAGCGACGGCGCGCGCACCGGCGCGGCCGCAGGCGCCGCTTCGCGCACGGCGTGCCGGCCCGCACGCAGGCCGCCCGTCTTGCGGACCCCGCTCACCGGCCTCGGACCCTTCTTCCGCGTCGCCACGTCTGCCCTCACTGCCCTGACCCCAGCCACTGCGCCCCGCCAACTCCTGCAAGAATCGTCCCACCCGGCACACGAGCAAAAAAAATGGGCTGGAAGATTCCGCCCAAGGAGTTCTCTGTCCGGGAAAGTGGGGATTATAGCGGCCGCCCCGACTGGGCATCAAGGGCTCGCCCGGCGCATGACACAATGCCGCGGCCGCCTCGGCAACTGCACGGAGTCGACATGGGTTTTCTCACCGGCAAGCGCCTGCTCATCACCGGCGTGCTCTCCAACCGCTCGATCGCCTACGGCATCGCGCAAGCCTGCCGGCGCGAGGGCGCCGAGCTCGCCCTCAGCTACGTCGGCGAGCGCTTTCGCGAGCGCAGCCTGGAGTTCGGGCGCGAACTGGGCACCGACCTCGTCTTCGAATGCGACGTCGGCGACGACGCCCAGATCGAGCGCCTGTTCGAACAGCTCGGCCAGCACTGGGCGCAGTTCGACGGCCTGGTGCACGCCATCGCCTTCGCCCCGCGCGAGGCCATCGCCGGCGAGTTCCTGGACGGCCTCTCGCGCGAGAACTTCCGCATCGCGCACGACATCTCCGCCTACAGCTTCCCGGCGCTGGCCAAGGCCGCCTTGCCGCGCCTGCGCGCGGGCGCCTCGCTGCTCACCCTGTCCTACCTCGGCGCCATGCGCGCCGTGCCGCACTACAACCTGATGGGCCTGGCCAAGGCCTCGCTCGAGGCCAGCGTGCGCTTTCTCGCCGCCGACCTCGGCAAGCGCGGCATCCGCGTCAACGGCATCTCCGCCGGCCCGATCAAGACGCTGGCGGCCTCGGGCATCAAGGACTTCGGCAAGCTGCTGGCGAGCTTCTCGGCGATGACGCCGATCCGCCGCGCCATCACCATCGAGGACGTCGGCAACGCCGCGGCCTTTCTGCTCTCGGACCTGGCCAGCGGCATCAGCGCCGAGATCGTCTACGTCGACGGCGGCTTCAGCCAGGTGGCGATCGCCGACCCGGGCGCCAGCTGAGCCCGCACCGCCGCGCGCTCAGTTCTTCACGCCTTCACGCAGTCGACGAAGTAGCCCGCGCGGCCTTGCCGGTCCTCGCCCACGAGGCCGTGCACGTCGGTGTCGAAGCCGGGAAAGGCTTCGTTGAAACTGCGCACGAACTTCAGGTAGTCGACGATGCGGCGGTTGAAGCGCTCGCCGGGGATGAGCAGCGGGATGCCGGGCGGATAAGGCGTCAGCAGCGCCGTCGTGACGCGGCCTTCGAGCGCGTCGATGGGCACGCGCTCGGTGCTGCGGCGCGCGATGTGCGCGTAGGCGTCGCTGGGCTTCATCGCCGGCTGCAGGTCGGAGAGGTACATCTCGGTCGTCAGCCGCGCCACGTCGCCTCTGGCGTAGGTCTCGTGGATCGCCTGGCAGAGGTCGCGCAGCCCCATGCGCTCGTAGCGCGGGTGCGCCGTGCAGAACTCGGGCAGGATGCGCCACAGCGGCGCGTTGCGGTCGTAGTCGTCCTTGAACTGCTGCAGGGCGGTGAGCATCGTGTTCCAGCGGCCCTTGGTGATGCCGATGGTGAACATGATGAAGAACGAGTACAGGCCCGTCTTCTCGACGACGATGCCGTGCTCGGCGAGGAACTTGGTGACGATCGAGGCCGGGATGCCGGTCTTGTCGAACTTGCCCGACAGGCCCAGGCCCGGCGTGATGATGGTGCACTTGATCGGGTCGAGCAGGTTGAAGCCCTTGGCCAGCGCGCCGAAGCCGTGCCAGCGGGCGTTGGCCTCGAGCATCCAGTCGCTGCTGCTGCCCACGCCCTCCTCGGCCAGCTTGTCGGGCCCCCAGACCTTGAACCACCAGTCGCGGCCGTAGTCCTTCTCGACCTTGCGCATGGCGCGGCGGAAGTCCAGCGACTCCAGGATGCTCTCCTCCGCCAGCGCCCGGCCGCCGGGGGCCTCCATCATCGCCGCGGCGACGTCGCAGCTGGCGATGATCGCGTACTGCGGGCTGGTGCTGGTGTGCATCAGGAAGGCCTCGTTGAAGAGGTGGCGGTCGAGCTTGACCTCGAGCGCGTCCTGCACCAGCACCTGGCTGGCCTGGCTGATGCCGGCCAGCAGCTTGTGCGTGCTCTGCGTGGCCCACACCATCTGGCTCTTCGGCCGCGGGCGCTTCTTGCCCATGGCGTGGAACTGGCCGTAGAAGGGGTGAAAGGCCGCGTGCGGCAGCCAGGCCTCGTCGAAGTGCAGGTTGTCGATGTAGCCGTCCAGCCCGTGCTTGATGGTCTCGGTGTTGTAGAGCACGCCGTCGTAGGTGCTCTGCGTCAGCGTTAGGATGCGCGGGCGCACCTTCTTCGCGTCGACACCGGCCAGCAACGGGTTGGCCTTGATCTTGCGCTCGATCGCCTGGCGGCTGAACTCGGCCTGCGGGATGGGGCCGATGATGCCGTGGTGGTTGCGCGTGGGCGTGAGGAAGACCGGCACCGCGCCGGTCATGATGATGCTGTGCAGGATGGACTTGTGGCAGTTTCGATCGACCACCACCACGTCGCCCGGCGCCACCGTGTGGTGCCAGACCATCTTGTTGCTCGTGCTCGTGCCGTTGGTGACGAAGAAGCAGTGGTCGGCGTTGAAGATGCGCGCGGCGTTGCGCTCGCTGGCGGCCACCGGCCCGGTGTGGTCCAGCAGCTGGCCGAGTTCCTCGACGGCATTGCAGACGTCCGCGCGCAGCATGTTCTCGCCGAAGAACTGGTGGAACATCTGCCCCACGGGGCTCTTCAGGAAGGCCACGCCGCCGCTGTGGCCGGGGCAGTGCCATGAATAGCTGCCGTCCTGCGCGTAGTCGATGAGCGCCTTGAAGAAGGGCGGCGCGAGGCCGTCGAGGTAGCTGCGCGCCTCGCGGATGATGTGCCGGGCGACGAACTCCGGCGTGTCCTCGAACATGTGGATGAAGCCGTGCAGCTCGCGCAGCACGTCGTTTGGGATGTGCTGGCTGGTGCGCGTCTCGCCGTAGATGTAGATCGGGATCTCGGCGTTCTTGAAGCGGATCTCCTGGATGAACTTGCGCAGGTTGACGACCGCCGGATCCAGATCGGGCCCGTTTCCGAACTCCTCGTCGTCGATCGAGAGGATGAAGGCGCTGGCACGGCTTTGCTGCTGCGCGAACTGCGCCAGATCGCCGTAGCTGGTCGCGCCCACGACCTCGAAGCCCTCCTTCTCGATGGCCGCGGCCAGCGCCCGGATGCCGAAACCCGAGGTGTTCTCGGAGCGGAAGTCCTCGTCGATGATGACGATCGGAAAGCGAAAGCGAAGCATGGCGTCAGGGCCTCGGAAACGGGTGCGGCCCGGGGGGCCGGCGGATGGCTGGCGGGCCACGAAAAGAGCGGCGGCCTGCCTGAGCAGCCGCCGCGACGGCGCGAAGTGTAGGCGCAGCGCGCGCTGGCCGTCGGGCACGGCCGCGCATGGCACCACTGGCTACACTGCGCCTTCAGCACCTGCGCGGAGGACGAGGATGGATTGGAGTACGCCGACCTGGTGGTGGCTGGCCGCCGGCGTCCTGGTGGCCGCCGAGCTTCTGAGCGGAACCTTCTACCTGCTCATGCTCGCGCTGGGTTGCGCCGCCGGCGCCGTGCTCGCCCATGCCGGTGCCGGACCCGAGGCGCAATGGACGGTCGCCGCGCTGTGCGGCGCCGGTGCCACCGCGATCTGGCACTACCGTCGCGCCAGCGCGCCGCGCTCGGCGCCCATCGACCGCAACCGTGACGCCAACCTGGACATCGGCGAGCACGTCAGCGTGACGGCATGGGGCGACGACCGCCGCACGCGCGTGCAGTACCGCGGCGCCGGCTGGAACGCGCGGCTGGCGCCCGACGCCCCAGCCGCCCCCGGTGCGCACGAGATCGTCGCCGTGCAAGGCAACGAACTCATCCTGGCCCCCACCCCAACCAAGCCGAACTGAGGAGCACGCCGTGGAAGTCGTCTTCATCATCGTCGTCATCGCGCTCATCTTCGTCGCGCGCACCTTCAAGATCGTTCCGCAGCAGAGCGCCTGGGTGGTGGAGCGCCTCGGCAAGTACGACCGCACGCTCACCCCCGGCCTCAAGTTCCTGATCCCCTTCATCGAGCGAGTGGCCTACCGGCACTCGCTGAAGGAGGTGCCGCTCGACGTTCCGAGCCAGGTCTGCATCACCAAGGACAACACGCAGCTGCAGGTCGACGGCATGCTCTTCTTCCAGGTCACCGACCCGATGCGCGCGAGCTACGGCAGCTCCGACTACATCGTCGCCATCACGCAACTCGCACAGACCACGCTGCGCAGCGTGATCGGACGCATGGAGCTGGACAAGACCTTCGAGGAGCGCGACATCATCAACGCCAGCGTCGTCGCCGCGCTCGACGAGGCGGCGCTGAACTGGGGCGTGAAGGTGCTGCGCTACGAGATCAAGGACCTGACGCCGCCGGCCGAGATCCTGCGCGCGATGCAGGCGCAGATCACCGCCGAGCGCGAGAAGCGCGCCGTCATCGCGACCTCGGAGGGCAAGCGCCAGGAGCAGATCAACCTCGCCACCGGCGAGCGTGAGGCCAACATCGCGCGCTCCGAAGGCGAGAAGCAGGCCGAGATCAACAAGGCCGAGGGCGAAGCCGCGGCGATCGTCGCCGTGGCGCAGGCGAGCGCGCTGGCGATCCGGCAGATCGGCGATGCCATCCGCACCCCCGGCGGCGAGCAGGCGGTGCAACTCAAGGTCGCCGAGAAGGCCGTCGAAGCCTACGCCCGGCTCGCCAAGGAGAACAACGCGATGATCGTTCCCGGCAACCTGACCGAGGTCTCGGCGCTGATCGCCAGCGCGATGGCCGTCGTCAAGAGCACGGGCTGAGCGACCGCAAGCGCGGACACGCTCCCCGATCGCAGCAGGCACCGCCCGCTAGAATGTCCGGCTGGCCGGAGCGCGCACACGCGGTGTCGAGCTTCGGTTGCATCCCTGCGGAGGGATGGATGAGTGGTTTAAGTCGCACGCCTGGAAAGCGTGTGTGGGTTAACAGCCCACCGCGGGTTCGAATCCCGCTCCCTCCGCCATTCCAATCGGTCCCTTGACGCGCAAGCTGTTGACCATCCCCGGCAGTTCCGGGGGCATTCGGGCTGCGAGGCGCTCGAAACGGCTGGAAGGGGTCGCTGACGCGGCCCTCGTTGCTGGTGCCACCTGGCGGTGGCCAGCAGCCCCTGCCCAGAAGTGCTGCCCAACGAAGTTCCGCCTGCGCTCCCCGTACACCTGAGACGGTGTGGATCGGCATGAGCGGAAGTCGATGGATGAGGTATGCACGATGGCTTGCGGACGGTCCGCGGGGGAACGCCGCAGCGGGTGGGCCGCTGCGGGCGGCAGGCTGAGCCGTGGCTTCCGCTTCGACCCCGGCACGCCCGCGCTGTAGCTGGCGCTGGCTGCGCTGGCCGCTCGCGCTGCTGGGCCTGGTCGCGCTTTTGCTCCTGGGGCCGCTGGGCGTGCTCGCCTCCGGCACGCTGGACCTGGACACACCCTGGCACCGCAGCTCGCGCGAAGGCACCGGCCAGGCGCCGGACCCGGCCGCCGAGCCGGGCGCCATCGTGCTGGTCTACGGCGCACGCACGGTGCGCTGGCGTGGCGCCTTCGGCATCCACCCGTGGATCGCGACCAAGCGCGCCGGCGCCCAGCAGTACACGGTGTGGCAGATCGTCGGCTGGCGTGCCCGCGACGGCAGCGACGCGCTGGTGACCGGCCACACCCTCACGCCGGATGCGCGCTGGTACGGCGCCTGGCCCGAACAGCTGGCCGAGCACCGCGGCGCCAGCGCCGAGGCGCTCATCGACCAGATCGAGGCTGCCGCGCTGCGCTACCCCTGGCGCCACCGCTACGCGTTGTGGCCCGGGCCGAACAGCAACACCTTCGTCGCCTGGGTCGCGCGCGAGGTGCCCGGGCTGCGCCTGGACCTGCCGCCCACCGCGATCGGCAAGGACTATCTGGGGCCCGCGACCTTCGTCGCCCCGGCCCCCAGCGGCACCGGCTGGCAGGCCTCGCTGTGGGGCTTGGCCGGCATCACGCTGGCGCGCGACGAGGGCCTCGAGCTGAACCTCCTGGGCCTGAGCTTCGGCATCGACGTTGACGATCTTGCGCTGCGGCTTCCGGGCGTCGGGCGCTGGCCGCGCGCGGGCGGGAACGCTGCGGCGCGATGAGACGCGCAGCGACGTTCGATTCTTCAGATCGATCTGGCTCCGCGCATGAGGATGTTCCGGCGATGTCCGAGCCATCGTTGCCGCGATCGACGGCGGGCCCGTCATTGGCACACAGGGCGTGTTCGCCGACTTCGGCGCCAAGGCGATGGGGCGTCTTTCCGTCCGAGACGGCGATGCGGCGAGGACGCGCGAGATCCAGCAGCGCAAGCGCGCCGTCCGGCAGCGAGGCAGAGACCAGCACTTGGCCATCGTCGTCCACACCCAGCAGCCCGCCATCGAACGCGGCGTCGAGATTGGCCGAAAGCAGCAGGCCGTTGTAGACATCGAGACGCTCGTCGTCCGAGCTGTCGGCCCAGGGCTTGGCGTGGCTGGCGCGCAGCAGTTCAGGGACCGCCAGCCCGCTGATCGCGCACTGCCCTTGCCACAGGGTCATCAAACCTTCGCGGAAGAGCTGCTGGCCGATGCGCTGCCTCACCACGGCCTCGCGCTCGGTGGCGCTGGGGGCCGCCTCGTTGCCGGCCAAGGCTTGCCGAACCTCGTCGCGGTACCGAGCCACCAGCGCCGTCGGCAGCGTTCGCGACAAGGCCCAGGCCCGACCCAGCGCCGCGTCGGCCTCGGCCAGCGAGGTCCGCAACGGCGCCTGCGAACTGGCCGCCTCGATCCACTCGGCGCCATCGCTCGCGAGATCGAATCCCGCATCGACGGCGAGCTTGCGCAAGGCGGCACGATCCAGCAGGCGCAGGGTTCGGATCGCTCCCGAACGCGCGCCCACGGCTCAGGCCGCCAGCACGTCGACCTGCACCTTGCGCCCCAGCGCGGTGGCGATGTTCACCAGCGCGTCGAGCGAGAAGCGCGAGACCCGACCACGCAGCAAGTCGTTGATGCGCGGCTGCGTCACATGGCAGCGCGCCGCAGCCTCGGCTTGGGTCCAGCCGGCGTCCCGCACGATGGCGGCGATCTGCCGCATCAGCGCGGCGCGCGCGCTCAGGTTGGCCGCCTGCTCCGGTGTATCGGCCAGGGCATCCCACACGCTGGCGAAAGAGGCGCCCGCCGCAGGGGGGCCAGGCGCGCGCTCGGTTCGGCGCGGCGCGGCGCCGGTTCTGCTCACGGTGCGCGGTACGGGCCGGGCCTTGCTCATTCAACTCTCCTGCAAATACTGCTGTCAGCGCCTGCGCGCAAGCTCGATGTCGGCCCTCGCCGTTGCCTGGGACTTCTTCTGGAAGGCATGCACCACCACCACCTCCGCGGCGAGGCGGGCGCAGTAGATGACACGGTAGGTTCCGCTCTCGTCCCAGACGCGCAGTTCCTCGACGCCGGGGGCAATGGCGGGCATGGGCTTGAAGTCATCGGGTTGCTCGCCACGTTGCAGCTTGTCGATCTGGAAGCCGGCGTCCTGCCGCGAGCCGTCGGGAAAATCGCGCAGGCGCTTCAGCGAGTCCCCGAGAAAGCGCACCGGCTTCATCGCGCACTATATCGATTCGGATATAGGCTGGCAACGGTCAGCGTGGGGATCACAGCTCGCCCTGCTCCAGCCGGTCCCACGCCGCGAGCACCAGGCGCTGCGTGCGGTACTCGCCGAACTGGCGCTGCTCGCGCTCCTTGAGCACGCGGAAGGTTTCGCTCGGGTAGCCCTTGCCCATCGCGTCTACGGGATTGACGATGAAGCAAGCAAAACGGGTTACGCGCTCTTGCTCGTAACCCGTCGATTTGGTTGGCGCGGCTGGCAGGATTCGAACCCACGACCCCTTGGTTCGTAGCCAAGTACTCTATCCAACTGAGCTACAGCCGCGCGAAGCTTCGCACTATATCACGCCCTTGAGCTCGCGCCGAGCGATCAGTCCATCGCGGCGGCGGCACGTTCGTGTGCCTGCGCCGCTGCGTCGTCGCCGCATTCGCGCGCCATTTCGGCCAGGGCGCGCAGGCAGCGGCGACGAACGCCCGCCGGGAGATCGCCGGCAGCCGCCGCGCTCTGCTCGAGCAGGCCCCTGGCCTTGCCCCAGAGCTGGCGCTCGGCGTAGGCGATGCCGACTGCGGCGACGACGGCCGCTTCCAGCCGATGCGCGTCGAGCGCGGCCTGGAGGCGCGGCAACCACTCGACTTCGATGCCGGAGACGGCGTCGAAGAGCGCCAGCGCCACCGCGTCGCGGTCGTCGCGGTCGAGCTCGCGCGTGCGCTCCCAGAACGGGCGCAACCACTCGCGGCCGGTGGCCGCGCCGGCGAGCTGCACCGCGCGCCTCGCCGCGCGTGCGGCCACCGAGGCGTCGCGCCGGTCGGCGGCGTCGAACTGGTCCCACAGGCGCTGCAACTGCTGCAGGTCGTGCATCTCGTCGATCGACTCGGCGGCAAGCGAGCGCAGCAGGCCGCGCGCGGCCAGCGGGGTGAAGCCCTGGTGCTTGGCCAGGAGCCGCGCCGTCGACAGCGCCTGCAGCGGGCGCTGCTGCAGGCGGCTGGCCTGCAGCTTCAGCCGCAGCGCCTGCGTGCGCCGCGCCACGCCCGCAGGCAACTGCTCCAGCAGTTCGCTGGCGCGGTCCCCGTCTCGGTCCTCGATGGCCCACTCCGCCGCCAGCAGGCGCGCGCCGTCCTCGACGCCGTGTCCGCCGCCGCGCGGACCGGCCTGCTGCCACAACAGCTGCATCTGCGCGTCGCGGCCGGAACGGTTCTGCAGCCGGTGCAGGCCGCTGGCGGCGAGGATGCGCGCAAGCATCGCGAACTCGGCATCGGCCTTCAGCTGCGGCACCTCGTCGCTGAGCGCGAGCGCCTTCTGCGCGGCCTTGTGCGCACGCGAGTAGCGCGCGCCGAAGTACTCGCCGAGCGCTTCACGCAGCGCCGCGTGCGCGGCTCGCTCGCGTCGCAGCGCGCGCCAGCGGCTGGCGCGCTCGGGCAGCGTCAGCAGCGAGCGCAGCGCCTGCGCGGCCGAGAACAGCAGCGCCACGCCGGCGAGCAGGAGCAGGATGAAGAGGTTGAGCGAGAGTTCCGTGCGCCAGCCCGACCAGTAGATCGTCACCAGGCCGTCGTTGCCGCCCAGCGTGGTCGCCGCGACCACCGCCACCACGCCCAGGAGCAGGAGCCAGATGATGCTGCGCATGGCCACCTGTTGCGCGCGTTGCGACCCCGGGCTTCAGCGCCCGGCCGCGGCCGTGGCGATGGCCGCCAGCGTGGCCTCGGGCCGCGGCGCGGTGACCGTGCGTGCCTGCGCCGCCACCTGGCGCACCGCCTCCAGCGCCGAGCCGACCCGGCGTGAGCCGCGATCGAAATAGCGCTCGAGCGCGGACTGCGCGTCGCGCAGGTCGGACTGGGCGATGTCGAACTGACGACTGAGCAGCGCCAGCCGTGCGTTGAGAAGCCGCAGCTTGAGGTTCTCGCGCAGGAAGAAGGCCTGCTCCGGGGCGACGAGCATGGCCTCGGGCATGTCGATGCGCGTGACGCGCACGAGCGCTCGCACTTCGTCCCAGACGGCGTCCAGCATGCCCTGCCAACGCAGGCTCCAGCCCGCTGGCGACACATCGCTTCCGGACGCCGGCGCGGAGGCCGCGACGCCCCGGCGCGGCGCGGCGGCCTGGCGCGCACCGGGTCGACGATCGACTGCCGCCAGCAGCGGCAGGTCATCGACGAGGCGGATCACCTCGTCCAGCCGCAGGCTCAGCAGCGGCAGGTCGGCCGCGCCGGCGGCGCGCGCCTTCTGCAGGTCGGCCAGCACCGCGCGGCGCACGCGCTCCAGGCGCGGCTCCTTGTAGCGCGCGAGGCGCTCGTCGGCCTGTCGCAGCACCGCCACCAACGGCTCCACGCTGCCGGTGATCGCGCTCTGCTGCATCGCCACGCGCACCGCGGCCTCGACGTCGGCGAGCGCGTTCTCGTCGCGCGAGCGCGCCAGCGACTGGATCAGGTCCTCGATCTGCGTGCGCTGCATCGTCGATTCGGCCACACGCGCATCCAGCAGCGCGAGCCTGGCCGCCGTGTCGCGCGCGCCCTCCTGGGCCTGCACCGCCAGCAGCCGCGCTTCCGCCGCCTGCGCGCCGCTGTCCTGCTGGCGCTTGACGAGTTCGGCCTCCAGCAGCTTGACGCGCTGCTGCCCGTTCCACGCCAGTACCAAGGCTGCCGTGCTCACGGCCGCCAGCACGGACGCGCCGGTGGCGACCCAGCGGCCGAAGCCGGCGGCACTCGCGCCGTTGGATGCGGGAGGGACTGCCGGCACGGGCAGAACCGGCGCCGCTTGGCCCGCGGATGCGGATTCGGCTTCGCCCATCGGGGGGGTCGCGGAGGCGGGAGAATCGCTCACAGGGTCGGGGATTCTATCGGCGCGGACTGTCGCCAGCCTCGGCGCGGCCATCGAGGTCGCGGGCGAGCGCCGCCGCCACATCCTCGGCGCGCAGCCCGACTTCGGCCACGCGACCGAAACCGCTCTCGCGTGCGCGCGCGGCGATGCGCGCATGCGTTGCCAGCGCGCGCGCGCGCGACCAGTCGGCGTCGGCGCACAGACGCGCGAGGTTGTCGACGGCCTCGCCGCTGCTGAAGTGCCAGCAGTGGGCGCCAGGATCGCGCCGCGCGTGCGCGAGCACGTCGCGGCCGGCTTGCGAGAGCGCAGGCGGGAGGCGACGGTACGTCGCGACGATGTCCAGCCGCGCACCGGCCTGCCGCAACTGCGTGGCCAGCCAGTCGCGCCCGCCCTCCCCGCGCAGGAGCAGCACGCGCTGGCCCGCCCAGTCACGCGCGGCGAGATGGCGTTGCCACAAGGTGTCGGTGTCGAAGGGACCCTCCGGCCCGGGGTCGACGATCTGCGCAGGCGGCACGCCCGCGGCGCGCAGCGCGGCGCTGGTCCCGGGGCCACTCGAGCCCGCAAGCGTTCGCCGCGGCCACTCCTGGCCGGCGGCACGGGTGCCGAAGAAGTGCGTCACCGCGTTCGCGCTCACGAACATCGCCAGCGCACAGTGCGGCAAGTCGTCCGCCCAGGCCGCGCGCACGCGCTGCGAATCCACGGCCGCTGCGATCTCGATCAGCGGCAGCGCGACCGCGTCGATGCCCAGGGCCTGCAGCCGCTGCACGAAGGCCGCGCCCTGTGCCTCGGGCCGGGTGACGATGACCCGCATCTGGCGTTTGCGCTCGGGCGCGGCGGCCGCGTTGCGCTCAGCCCGGCGGCGCAGGCGCCTGCGCCGCCAGGTAGCCCGCAGCGCCTGCATCGCGCAGCGCCGCGGCGGCGCGGTCACCCATCGCCGTGGCCGAATCGGCATCGGTCGGAGCGCCGCTCACGCGCGTGCGCAGCAAGGGCGCACGCATTTCGCTGCCGTGACCGAGTGCGGCATCGAGCACGAGCTGCTCGCCCTGCCAGATCGCGTGCGCCGCCAGCGGCATGCTGCAACTGCCGCCGAGCGCGCGCGAGACCGCGCGCTCGGCGTGCGCCGCGAGCCAGGTGGGGCGGTGCTGCAGCGGCTCGAGCATGGCGCGCAGTGCCGCGGCATCCGCGCGCACTTCGAGCGCCAGCGCCCCCTGCCCCGCGGCCGGAATCATCTGCGCGGCAGCGAAGCGGCTGCGGATGCGCGCCTGCAGCCCCAGGCGCATGAGGCCGGCCGCGGCGAGCACGATGGCATCGAAGCCGCCTTCGTCGAGCTTGCGCAGACGCGTGTCGAGGTTGCCGCGCAGCGGCTCGATGCGCAGGTCGGGACGAAGCGCCAGCAGTTGCACGACACGACGCAGGCTCGAGGTGCCGACCACGGCGCCTTGCGGCAACTCGTCCAGCCCCGCATAGCGGTTGGAAACGAAGGCGTCGTGCGCATCCTCGCGCTCGAGCACCGCGGCGAGCACGAAGCCCGGCGGCAGTTCCATCGGCACGTCCTTGAGCGAGTGCACCGCCAGATGCGCGCGGCCGTCCTCGAGCGCCGTCTCGAGCTCCTTCACGAACAGGCCCTTGCCGCCGATCTTCGAGAGCGCGCGGTCGAGGATGCGGTCGCCCTGCGTCGTCATGCCCAGCAGTTCGACCTCCAGCCCCAAGCGCTGCATGAGCAGCGCGCGCACATGCTCGGCCTGCCACAGCGCGAGGCGGCTCTCGCGCGTGGCGATGATGGTGGTCTGCCTCATGCCGCGATTATCGCCAGCCCTCGTGCGCCAGCGGGCGCGGCCGGATCGGGCGCCGCACTCGGGCATCATCGGCGCGTGAGTTCCCCGATTCCCGCCCTCGTCACCGTGCGCGGCGCTCGGCCGCTGCCGCGGCTGGCGCTGCTCGCGCTGGCCGCGGCCTACCTCCTGCCGGGCTTGTTCGGCCGCGACCCCTGGCGCCATGCCGATCTCGCCGCCTTCGGCCAGATGATGGCCATCGCCGACGGGCGCAGCAGCTGGTTCGCGCCCACGCTCGGCGGCGTGGCCGGCGACGCCGCGCTGTTGCCGCACTGGCTGGGGGCGGCGGCGATCCTGCTGCTCTCGCCTTTCATGGAGGCGCCACTGGCAGCACGCCTGGCCTTTGCGCTGCTCCTGGCGCTGACCTTGCTGATGACCTGGGCCGCGAGCTATCACCTGGCCCTGACGGATGCGGCGCAGCCCCTGCCGCTGGCCTTCGGCGGGGAAGCCGAGCCGGTGAACTACGCGCGCGCCGTCGCCGATGCCTCGGTGCTGGCGCTGATGGCCACGCTCGGGCTGCTGCAGCTCGGCCACGAGACCACGCCCGAACTCGCGCAGCTCGCCTGCGTCGCCCTCTTCGCCTACGCGCTCGCGGCGGCGCCCTTCCGCCGCTGGCAGCCGCGCGTGGCCGTCGTCGCCGCACTGCCGCTGCTGGCCGGCAGCGGCGGCCCGACGATCGCGCTCGCGCTGGGACTCGCCGGCGCCGAGGTCTGCCGGCGCTCGGGCTATCCGGCGGTACAGGCCTTTCGCCCCTGGGTGCTCGCAGCCACCGTCCTGGCGGCGGCGCTGTCCTGGGTGATGGGTACCTGGCAATGGCGCGGGGCGCTGCCGCAGACGCGCGACCTGCTCGCGATCCCGCGCCAGTGGCTCTGGTTCCTTTGGCCTTCTTGGCCGCTGGTGCTGTGGACGCTGTGGCGCTGGCGCGACTACGTGCTGCATCGCCATCTCGCGGTGCCGCTGGTGGTCGCGGCAACAGGCCTTGGCGCCAACCTGGTGATGGGCGGCTCGGACCGCGCCCTGATGCTGGCGCTTCCCGGCATGGCGGTGCTTGCGGCCTTTGCGCTGCCGACCTTGCAGCGCAGCGCCAGCGCGGCGATCGACTGGTTCTCGATGTTCTTCTTCTCCGGCGCGGCAATCACCATCTGGGTGCTCTACAGCGCCATGCAGACCGGTGTTCCCGCCAAGCCCGCGGCCAACATCGCCAAGCTGGCGCCGGGCTTCGTCCCCAGCTTCTCGCCGCTGGCGCTGGCGCTGGCGGCGCTCGGAACGCTGGCCTGGCTGTGGCTGCTGCGCTGGCGCACCGGGCGCCAGCGCGAAGCGCTGTGGAAGAGTCTGGTGCTGCCCGCGGGCGGCGTGGCGCTGTGCTGGCTGCTGACGATGACGCTGCTGCTGCCGCCGCTGGACTACGCGCGCAGCAACCGCGCGCTGGTGCAACGCGTGGCCGCCCACGTCCAGGCCGACGAGTGCATCGCCGCGCCGCGCGCCGCGGCCTCGCTGGTGGCGGCGCTCGAGGTCCTCGGCGGCTTTCGCGTGGATGCCCGGGCCGAGGCCGCGCAGGGCGCGTGCACCCTGCTGCTGCGCGCGGGCCACGCCACGCAGGCGCCGCAGGTGCCGGGCTGGGTGCTGCAGGCCACGCTGCGCCGCCCGACGGACCGCAGCGAGCGCACCTGGGTCTACCGGCGCAGCGTCACCGGTGGCTAGCGCCTGCGCGTCGGGTCGTTCCCGAGCCGAGCAGCCCGCCCTTCGACCATCGGCGCTGCGCAGCCCCTAGGCGCGAACACGCGCCGCGGGCAGCACGATGCGCATGCGCGTGCCCACGCCCAGCTCGCTGTGCACCTGCAGCTCGCCGCCGTGGCGCTGCGCGACGTGCTTGACGATCGACAGCCCGAGGCCGGTGCCGCCGCTGGCGCGTGAGCGGCTGCTGTCGACGCGGTAGAAGCGCTCGGCCAGGCGCGGCAGGTGCTCGCGCGCGATGCCCGGGCCGTCGTCGGCGACCTCGAGCTCGACGCCGCCGTCCTCGCGGCCCCGCAGCCGCAGCGCGATGTGGCCCTGCGCCGGCGTGTAGCGCACGGCGTTGTGCACGAGGTTGCCCACCGCGCTGAGCAGTTCCTCGCGGCTGCCGGCGAGCTGGCACTCGAGCGCCAGCTCCAGCGTCAGCCGATGCCGGCCCTTGGACAGCGCCTGGGCGTCGTCGAGCAAGGCCTGCAGCAGCTCGCGCGCGTCGACCCAGGTGTCGACCGGCGGCCGCGGGCTGCCCTCCAGCGCGGCCAGCGTCAGCAGGTCGGCGACCAGGGCCTGCATGCGCTGCGCCTGCTGCGTCATGAGTTCGAGCACGCGCGCGCGCTCGGGCTCCGCCAGCGGCATCGTCGCCAGCGTCTCGACGAAGCCGGCGAGCACGGTCAGCGGCGTGCGGATCTCGTGCGAGACGTTGGCGACGAAGTCGCGCTGCATGGCGTGCAGACGTTCGCGCGCGGTGATGTCCTGCGTCAGCAGCAGGCGTTGCCCCTGGCCGTAGGGGCGCAGCAGCAGGCTGAGCTGGCGCCCCTCGCCCCCCGGCGCGGGCATGAGCAGGGGCTCGGCGCTGGCCTGCGCATCGCGCAGCCAGGCCGCCAGCGCCGGCGCGCGCACGAGGTTGCCAAGGCGCTGCTGGCGGTCGCGCTGCGGGTCCAGGCCGAGCTGGTCGGCGGCCACGCCGTTGCACCACTCGATCTGGTCGCGCGCGTCCAGCAGCACGACGCCGTTGGGCGAGGCCTCGATGGCGCGCAGGAACTGCCACAGGCGCTGCTCCTCGCGCCGCAGCGCCTGTTCGCGCTGGCGCAGGCCGCGTTCGACGCGGTAGCCGAGCTCGCCCCACAACAGGGGCGCTGCCGGCGCCGCTGTACGCTGCTCGCTGCGCAGCCAGCGCAGCAGCCGCGCCGCGTGCAGCGCGTCGATCAGCAGCGCCACGAGCAGCCCCAGCACGCAGCCGCCGACAGCCGCCGCCGGCGCCTGCGCGAGCGGCGCCCCGAGGCGCGCACCCAGCCAGCCGCCGCCGAGCACCAGGGCCAGCGCGAGCAGGGCACGCGTGAGCAGGGGATGCATGCGCCAGTGCTGCCGCTGCCTGCCGTGCGCCTCAGCCGCCCGCGCTGCCGTCGACCAGGCGGTAGCCGACGCCGCGCACGGTCTCGACGAGCGCGGCGCAATCGGCCGCCGCCAGCGCCTCGCGCAAACGCTTGATGTGCACGTCGACCGTGCGTTCTTCGATGAAGACGTGATCGCCCCAGACGCGGTCCAGCAACTGGGCACGCGTGTGCACGCGCTGCGCGTGCGCCATGAAGAAACGCAGCAGGCGGAACTCGGTGGGGCCCAGCCGCAGCTCGATCGCCGCCTCGGCCTCACCCTCGCGCACGCAGAAGACGCGGTGCGTGGCCGGCTCCAGCCGCAGGGGGCCCACCTGCAGCGCCTCGTCCGCCGCCTGCGGCGCCTTGCGCCGCAGCACCGCGCGCATGCGCGCCAGCAGCTCCTTGGGGGAGAAGGGTTTGGCCAGGTAGTCGTCGGCGCCGGCGTCGAGCCCAGCGACCTTGTCGGCCTCCTGCGCGCGCGCGGTGAGCATGATGATGGACAGGCCGCGCGTGCGCGCGTCGGCGCGCCAGCGTCGCGCCAGCTGCAGCCCGCTCTCGCCGGGCAACATCCAGTCCAGCAGCACGAGGTCGGGCAGCGCGCGGTCGATGGCGGCCTGCGCCTGCACGGCGTCCTCGGCGCGCTGCACCTCGTGTCCGGCGTGATGCAGCGTGAGCGCGATGAGCTCGGCGATCGCCGGCTCGTCTTCGACCACCAGGACGACGCTCATTCGACCGCCCGCTGCACCGCGTCCATGCTGCGATGGCGCACGTCGGTGCCCTTGACGACGTAGATGATGGCCTCGGCCAGGTTCTTGGCGTGGTCGCCGACGCGCTCGATCGCCTTGGCGACGAAGACGAGGTCGATCGCCGCCGAGATCGTGCGCGGGTCCTCCATCATGTAGGTGACGAGCTTGCGCAGCAGGCCCTCGAACTCGCGGTCGATCTGGTCGTCCTGGCGCAGCACTTCGAGCGCGCGCTCGGTGTCCAGGCGCGCGAAGGCGTCCAGCGCCTTGCGCAGCTGCGCCGTCGCCAGCCGCGCCTCGAAGCCGAGATCGGAGAGCGGCAGGCGCAGGCGCTGCGCGGCCTCGCCGGCCAGCAGCCGCTGCACGGTGCGCGCGATGCGCGCGGCCTCGTCGCCGACGCGCTCGAGGTTGGCGATGGTCTTGCTCACCGCGATCAGCAGCCGCAGGTCGCGCGCCGTGGGCTGGCGGCGCGCGATGATGCCGCACAGGTCGTGGTCGATCTCCACGTCCATGCGGTTGACGCGGTCCTCCTCGCGCAGCACGCCCTCGGCGGCGGCGGCGTCGAGCCCGGTGAGCGCGGCCACCGCCTGCGCCACCTGCGCCTCGACCAGGCCGCCCATCTCGAGCACGCGCGCGCTCACGCCGGCGAGCTCGGCGTCGAACTGCGTGGACAGGTGCTTGTCGCTCATGCTGCGCTCCTCATCGCGCCTTCTCAGCCGAAGCGGCCGGTGATGTAGTCCTCGGTGTCCTTGCAGCGCGGCTGCATGAAGATCTCCGCCGTCGGCCCGAACTCGACCAGCCGGCCCAGGTACATGTAGGCGGTGTAGTCGCTGCAGCGCGCGGCCTGCTGCATGTTGTGCGTGACGATGGCCACCGTGACCTCGTTCTTGAGCTCGTGGATGAGCTCCTCGATGCGCCCGGTGGAGATCGGGTCCAGCGCCGAGCAGGGTTCGTCCAGCAGCAGCACCTCGGGGCGGATGGCGATGCCGCGCGCGATGCACAGCCGCTGCTGCTGGCCGCCGGAGAGGCCGGTGCCGCTCTGGCCCAGCTTGTCCTTGACCTCGTTCCACAGCGCGGCCTTGCGCAGCGCCCACTCCACGCGTTCGTCCATGTCCACGCGCGAGAGGCGCTCGAACAGGCGCACGCCGAAGGCGATGTTGTCGTAGATCGACATCGGAAAGGGCGTGGGCTTCTGGAACACCATGCCGATGCGCGCGCGGATGAGCGCCACGTCCTCGCGGCTGGCGAGGATGTCCTGACCGTCGAGCAGGATCTGCCCGCTGGCGCGCTGCTCGGGGTAGAGCTCGAACATGCGGTTCATGCTGCGCAGCAGCGTGCTCTTGCCGCAGCCCGAGGGGCCGATGAAGGCCGTCACCTTGTGCTCGGGGATGTCCAGGCTGATGTCGTCCAGCACCAGCTGCTGGCCGTAGCGAAAGCACAGGCCGCGCACCGAGAGCTTGATCTTCTCGGCCGCGGGCAGCGCGATGACGGCGTCTTGGCTCATGGTCGTCGCCGGGTTCGGCATGGCGGTTCAGCGGCGCTCGCGCAGCAGCACGCGCGCCAGGATGTTGAGCAGCAGCACGCCCAGCGTGATCAGGAAGACGCCCGCCCAGGCCAGCTGCTGCCAGTTCTCGTAGGGGCTCATGGCAAAGCGGAAGATCGTCACCGGCAGGCTCGCCATCGGCTGCTCGAGGTCGCGGGTCCAGAACTGGTTGGAAAGCGCGGTGAAGAGCAGCGGCGCGGTCTCGCCGGCGATGCGCGCCACCGCCAGCAGCACGCCGGTGAGGATGCCCGCGCGCGCGGCCTTGAGCGTGAGCGCGGTGACGACGCGCCATTTGGGCGTGCCCAGCGCGAAGGCGGCCTCGCGCAGCGCGGGCGGCACCAGGCGCAGCATGCTGTCGGTCTGGCGGATGACCACCGGCACGACGATGAGCGCCAGCGCCAGCGCCCCGGCCAGGCCGGAGAAGCCGCCGCGCGGCGCCACCACCACGGCGTAGACGAAAAGGCCCAGCACGATCGAGGGCGCCGAGAGCAGGATGTCGTTGACGAAGGCCAGCACGCGGCCCAGGCGCGTGTGCTGGCCGTACTCGGCCAGGTAGACGCCGGCCAGGATGCCCACCGGCGTGCCCAGCGCGGTGGCCAGACCCACCATGAGGAGCGAGCCGAAGATGGCGTTCGCCAAGCCGCCGCCGGGCGCCTGCGGCGGCGGCGTCATCGCCGTGAAGACGGAAAGCGTCATGCCCGCCAGACCCAGGCGCAGCGTCTCGATGAGGATCCACGCCAGCCAGAACAGGCCGAAGGCCATCGCTGCCACCGACAGCGCGAGCGCAAGGCCGTTGCGCCGCCGGCGGCGCCGCTGCAGCGCCAGCCGCTGCGCCGCGTCCGTACCCCAGGCGGCGCTCATGCGCGCCCTCCCTCGCGGCGGCGCAGGTGCGCCAGCAGCAGCTTGGAGAACGCCAGCACGACGAAGGTGATGGCGAACAGCACCAGCCCGAGGTACATGAGCGCGGCCTGGTGCAGCCCGGCCTCGGCCTCGGCGAACTCGTTGGCCAGCGTCGAGGTGATGCTGTTGGCGGCCTCGAAGAGCGAGAGCGAACCGAGCTGGTTCATGTTGCCGATGACGAAGGTGACGGCCATGGTCTCGCCCAGCGCGCGCCCCAGGCCGAGCATGACGCCGCCGATGACGCCGCTCTTCGTGTAGGGCAGCACGACGTGGCGCACCACCTCCCAGGTCGTGGCGCCCAGCCCGTAGGCCGATTCCTTGAGCAGCGTCGGCGTGAGCTCGAAGACATCGCGCATGACCGCCGCGATGAAGGGGATGACCATGATGGCGAGGATGATGCCCGCGGCCAGGATGCCGATGCCCACCGGTGGCCCGGCCACCAGCGTGCCCAGCAGCGGCAGCCCGCCCAGCGCCGACTGCAGCGGCAGCTGCACGAAGCGCGAGAGCACGGGGCCGAAGACGAGCAGGCCCCACATGCCGTAAACGATGGAGGGCACGGCCGCCAGCAGCTCGATGGCCGTGCCCAGCGGGCGGCGCAACCAGCGCGGCGCAAGCTCGGTGAGGAAGATGGCGATGCCCAGGCTCACCGGCACCGCGATCGCGAGCGCGATGAACGAGGTCGCCAGCGTGCCGAAGATCATCACCAGGCCGCCGAAGCGCTGACGCACCGGGTCCCATTCGGCGGTCCAGACGAAGGACGCGCCGAAGCGCTCGATCGCCGGCCAGGCGCCGACGACGAGCGAAGCGGCGATGCCGGCGAAGGCCGCCAGCGTGATCCAGGCCGCCGCCTGCGCCAGCGCGGCGAAGAAGCGATCGGCCCAGGGCCCGGCGCGGCGCGCGCGCGCCGCACTCGGCGCCGCGCCCTGCAGCGGGCCGGCAGCTGTGCTCATCATCGGCGGCACGGGATGGGGTTGCTGGCGTCGCGCTGTCAGGGCGCGATCAAGGGGCGGCCGGCGCCGTCGCGGATCTGCGCCCAGTGCCGACGCACCAGCGTCTTCACCGAGTCCGGCAGCGGCACGTAGTCGAGCTCGTCGGCCATCGCATCGCCCTTGGCGTAGGCCCAGTCGAAGAAAGCCAGCGCCGCCGCCGCGGCCTGCGGCTTCTCGCTCGTCTTGTGCATGAGGATGTAGGTCGGATTGGTCAGCGGCCAGGCGTTCCTGCCGGGCTGGTCGGTGGTGATCTGGTAGAAGCTGCGGCTCCAGTCGGCGCCGGCGGCGGCGGCCTTGAAGCTCTCGTCGCTGGGCGCCACGAAGTGTCCCTCGCGGTTGAGCATGAGCGCGTAGCTCATGCGGTTCTGCTTCACGTAGGCGTACTCGACGTAGCCGATCGAGTTCGGCAGCCGCTGCACGAACACCGCCACGCCCTCGTTGCCCTTGCCGCCGGCGCCCACGGGCCAGTTCACCGCCGTACCCTCGCCCACCTGCGCCTTCCACTGCGCGTTCACCTTGGAGAGGTAGTTGGTGAAGATGAAGCTGGTGCCCGAACCGTCGGCACGACGCACGACGGCGATCTGGGCATCGGGCAGCGCCACACCCGGGTTGAGCGCCTTCAGCGCGGCATCGTTCCAGCGCGTGATCTTGCCGAGGTAGATGTCGCCCAGCACCTGCCCGCTGAGCCGCAGCTGCCCGGGCGCCACGCCCTCGAGGTTGAACACCGGCACGACGCCGCCGATGACGGTGGGGAACTGCAGCAGGCCGTCGCGCGCCAGCTCATCGTCCTTGATCGGCATGTCGCTGGCGCCGAAATCGACCGTCTTGGCCTTGATCTGGCGGATGCCCGCGCCCGAGCCCACGGGCTGGTAGTTGATGCGCGCACCGGTGGCCTTGTGGTAGGCGTCGGCCCACTTCGCATACACCGGCGCCGGGAAGGTGGCGCCCGCGCCGGTCACGTCCTGCGCCGCAGCGGCGCCGTGCAGCAGGGCCAGGCTCAGCACGGTGCCGGCCAGGCGGGGAAGGGTTCGGAACATCGCTAGGTCCTCGTTGACAGCTTGTTGCACTGCCCGGGACTCTAGAAAGCGTCTGTGACGGCTTCGTGACAGCGAGCGACACGTGGCCGCGCGCGGCCTGAAACCCGAACTCAGGCCTGCGCGGCGTGGGCCAGGTGCTCGGCGCAGCGGCGGCCGAGTTCGGCGTCGCGCGACTCGACCATGACGCGCAGCACGGGCTCGGTGCCGCTGGCGCGGATGAGGATGCGACCGGCATCGCCCAGGTCGCGCGCCACGCTGCGCTGCGCGTCGTCCAGCTGCGGGTTGCGCTTCCAGTCGCTGCCCTCGCGCAGGCGCACGTTGATCATCGTCTGCGGGAACAGGGCCACGTCCTGCAGCAGTCCGGCGAGATCGCGGCCATTGCGGCGGATCGCCTGCATGATCTGCAGCGCGCTGACGATGCCGTCTCCGGTGGTGTGACGATCCAGCGCCAGCAGGTGGCCCGAACCCTCGCCGCCGAGCTGCCAGCCGCGGGCGGCGAGTTCCTCGAGCACGTAGCGGTCGCCGACCTTGGCGCGCACGAGCGGGATCCCCAGCCGCTGCAGCGCCTGCTCCACGGCCATGTTGGTCATCAGCGTACCGACGACGCCGGGCACCGTCTCGCCCTTGGCGAGGCGGTCGGCCGCCATCACGTAGAGCAGTTCGTCGCCGTTGAAGAGGCGGCCGCGTGCGTCCACCATCTGCAGCCGGTCGGCGTCGCCGTCGAGGGCGATGCCGTAGTCGGCGCCATGCTCGAGCACCGCCTTGGCCAGCGCCGCCGGCTCGGTCGCCCCCACGCCGTGGTTGATGTTGAGGCCATCGGGCTGCACGCCGATGGGAACGACGACGGCGCCGAGTTCGTGAAAGATCTTCGGCGCCACCTGGTAGGCCGCGCCGTGCGCGGCATCGACGACGAGCTTCATGCCGCGCAGCGTGAGGCTGTGCGGCACCGTGCTCTTGCAGAACTCGATGTAGCGGCCGCCAGCGTCGGTGAGCCGCCGCGCCTTGCCGAGCGCGGCCGAATCCACCCACTGCGGCTCGAGCGCGAGCGCGGCCTCGACCTCCGCTTCCCAGGCGTCGGGCAGCTTCTCGCCCTGGGCGGAAAAGAACTTGACTCCGTTGTCGCCGAAGGGGTTGTGCGAGGCGCTGATGACCACGCCCAGATCCAGCCGCAGGGCGCGCGTGAGATAGGCCACGCCGGGCGTGGGCAGCGGTCCGCTGAGCAGCACGTCGACACCGGCGGAGGCGAAGCCGGCCTCGAGCGAGGATTCGAGCATGTAGCCCGAAAGCCGCGTGTCCTTGCCGATCAACACCGTCGCATGCGGGTTCCCCCGGCGCAGCACCTGACCGACCGCATGGCCCAGGCGCAGCATGAAGTCCGGTGTGATCGGGCTCTTGCCGACCGTGCCGCGAATGCCGTCGGTGCCGAAATACTGTCTGCTCATCGTCGCGTCCTTCTGGCGGCCCGGTTTCGGGCGGCCGATTGTCCGACGGCGGATTTTCCCCGCCCGCAGCGCGCGCGCCCGCGCCCGGCTGTCCCGAAGTTGTGACGGGTTGAACGGCCTCGACGCGAACGGGACCAGGAGGCCCCGTCCAATCGATGCGACGACCTGCCGGGCTTCAGGCGGCGGCGGGCGCGCTGTCGGCCTGCGCCGGCGGCGTCGGGCCGCTCGGCCGGTTGGTCGGCGGCGTCCAGTCCTTGGGCGGACGCGGCGGACGGCCGGCCATGATGTCGTCGATCTGCTCGGAGTCGATGGTCTCCCAGTCGAGCAGCGCCTGCGCCATCGCGTGCATCTTGTCCTTGTGGTCCTCGATCAGCTTGCGCGCCACGCCGTACTGCTCGTCGATGATGCGCCGGATCTGCTGGTCGACCTTGCGCATCGTCTCCTCGGACATGTTGGTCGTCTTGGTGACGCTGCGACCGAGGAAGACCTCGCCCTCGTTCTCGGCGTAGACCATGGGCCCGAGCTCGTCGGTCATGCCGTAGCGCATGACCATGTCGCGCGCGATCTGCGTGGCGCGCTCGAAGTCGTTGCTGGCTCCGGTGGTCATCTGGTTCATGAACACCTCCTCGGCGATGCGGCCGCCGAAGAGCACGCTGATGGTGCTGAGCATGCGCTCCTTGTCCATGCTGTAGCGGTCGCCTTCGGGCAGCTGCATGGTCACCCCGAGCGCCCGCCCGCGCGGGATCACCGTCACCTTGTGCACCGGGTCGGTCTTGGGCAGCAGGCGCGCCACCAGCGCGTGGCCGGCCTCGTGATAGGCGGTGTTGCGGCGCTCGTCCTCGGGCATGACCATGGACTTGCGCTCGGGACCCATCATGATCTTGTCCTTGGCGCGCTCGAAGTCGACCATCTCGACCACGCGCGCGTTGCGCCGGGCCGCGAAGAGCGCCGCCTCGTTCACCAGGTTGGCGAGGTCGGCGCCGCTGAAGCCCGGCGTGCCGCGCGCCAGGATGTCGGCGCGGATGTCCTGCCCCACCGGCACCTTGCGCATGTGCACGTTCAGGATCTGCTCGCGCCCGCGCACGTCGGGCAGCGTGACGTAGACCTGACGGTCGAAGCGCCCCGGACGCAGCAGCGCCGGGTCGAGGATGTCGGGCCGGTTGGTGGCGGCCATGACGATGACGCCGAGGTTGGTCTCGAAGCCGTCCATCTCGACCAGCATCTGGTTCAGCGTCTGCTCGCGCTCGTCGTTGCCGCCGCCCAGGCCCGCGCCGCGGTGGCGGCCGACGGCGTCGATCTCGTCGACGAAGATGATGCAGGGCGCGCTCTTCTTGGCCTGCTCGAACATGTCGCGCACGCGCGCCGCGCCCACGCCGACGAACATCTCGACGAAGTCGGAACCGCTGATGCTGAAGAAGGGCACCTTGGCCTCGCCCGCGATCGCCTTGGCCAGCAGCGTCTTGCCGGTTCCCGGCGGGCCCACCAGGAGCACGCCGCGCGGGATGCGGCCGCCGAGTTTCTGGAACTTCTGCGGATCCTTCAGGAAGTCGACCAGTTCCTTCACCTCCTCCTTGGCCTCGTCGCAGCCGGCGACGTCGGCGAAGGTGGTGGTGTTGTTGGTCTCGTCGAGCATGCGCGCCTTGCTCTTGCCGAAGCTGAAGGCGCCGCCCTTGCCGCCGCCCTGCATCTGGCGCATGAAGTAGATCCAGACGCCGATCAGCAGCAGCATCGGACCCCAGCTGACGAGGATGCTCATGAGCAGGCTGGGTTCCTCGCGCGGCTTGACGTCGAACTTGATGCCGTTGTTGATGAGGTCGCCGACGAGGCCGCGGTCGAGATAGGTCGCGGTGCTGCGCAGCCGCTTGTCGTCCGTCGTGAGGGCGACGATCTCGGTGCCGCCGCCGGGGCTCTCCTGCAGCGTCACCTGCTTGATGCGACGTGCGCGGACTTCCTCGAGGAAGTCGGAATAGGCGATCTGGCTGCCCTGCGCCACGCCGCGGTCGAACTGCTTGAACACGGTGAAGAGCACGAGCGCGATCACCAGCCAGACAGCGACCTTCGAAAACCATTGATTGTTCACTGCGACTCCTTGGGTGGCGCGCCGCGCGCACGACCCGACCCATATGCGGACGATTCTATTGCGCTCAACCCCTGCGAACCCGGCGAATGGCCGGCGAATCCCTGCCGATCAGCGGCTTTGCACTCGTGCGGCTCCGTCCTTGAGACCGATGCCGACGAGGAATGTCTCCGCGGAACGGGGCCGGGACGCCTTGGGCTTGTACGGCTTGACGACGCGGAAGCTGCGCTTGAAGCGCTCGACGAGCTGGCTGTAGCCGCTGCCGTGAAAGACCTTGGCGACCAGCGCGCCGCCAGGGCGCAGGTGGCGCTCGGCGAAGTCCACCGCCAGTTCGACCAGATCCGCCATGCGGGCGGCGTCCGCGCTGGCCACGCCCGAGAGGTTGGGCGCCATGTCCGAGACCACCACGTCCACCGGCCGGCCCTGCAGCGCCGCCTCCAGCGCCCGCGGCGCCTCGTCCTCGCGAAAGTCGCCCTGCAGGAAGCTCACGCCCTCGATCGGCTCCATCGGCAACAGGTCGAGCGCGAGCAGCGTGGCCGCGGGCGCGCCCTGCCCCGCCCCCTCGGCGAGCAGCCTCCGGCGCAGATACTGGCTCCAGGCACCGGGCGCGGCGCCGAGGTCGACCACCGTCTGCCCGGGCCGCAGCAGGCCGAAGGTCTCATCGATCTCGGCCAGCTTGTAGGCCGCGCGCGAGCGGTAGCCCTCGGTCTGGGCGCGGCGCACGTAGGGATCGGTGAGGTGATCGTGCAGCCAGGCCTTGTTGAGCTTCTTGCCGCGGGTCTTGCTTGTCATCGGGGGCCGATAATAGGCGCATGCCCGCCCTCACCCTGACCCCATCCGAGCGCAAGGAAAAGCGCGGCTTGGCTCATCACCTCGAGCCGGTCGCGATGATCGGGGCCGAGGGCCTCACGGCCGCGGTGCAGCGCGAGGTCGACGCCGCGCTGGCGGCGCACGGCCTCATCAAGGTGCGCGTCTTCAGCGACGACCGCAGCCTGCGCGAGACGATGCTGCAGACACTCGCGCAGGCGCTTGGCGCCGCGCCGGTTCAGCACATCGGCAAGCTGCTCGTGCTGTGGCGGCCCCCGGTCGAGAAGCCGCGCGCTGCACGGCAAGACCGCAAGCCCGGCCCGCGCATCGTCAAGCTCGTCACTCCCGGAAGAAGGCCCGGGCGCGCACCGACCTCGCGCAAGGTCCGCATCCTGGGCAATGAGCGCATCACCACCGGCGGGTTGATCAAGCGCGCCAGGCCGCGCGCCGGCAGCGCGAAGAAGAAGCCGACAGGCTGATCGCCAGCCCCGGCAACGGTCAGCCTCCGCCAGCCGACACCCGCCAGGCGAGCAAGGCCACCAGCACGAGCTTGACGGCGAAGAAGCCGACGCTGACGGCATGCAGGGCAGCCAAGGCGACCGGCCCCTGCCCGGCGCGCGCCGCTTCCATGTACGGCTGGACGCCGAAGTAGCCGGCAACGGTGCAGAACAGCGTGCCCAGCACCAAGCCGAAGCCGAGGCCGAACGGCCGCTCGCGGCGCTTGTCGCGCAGGCGCTCGAGGAGGAGCAGCAGCACCGCCGCGGCGAGGCTGGTGTAGGCCTCCTGCGCCAGCATCGGCGCGACCACGCGGCCGGCTTCGGCGCGCGGCAGCGTGGCGAAGGCCGCCGGCGTGGCCAGCAGCGCCACGCACAGCAGGCAACCCAGCCACAGGCCCGGCAGCAGGCGGCGCAGCCTCTCGGCCAGGGCGTCTGCGCGATGCACGGCGGGCGGACCGGTCAGACGTAGCGCACGCCCACGATCTCCCAGTGGCGCAGCCCGCCGGGGGCCTGCACCTCGGCGACGTCGCCGGCGACCTTGCCGATGAGCGCGCGCGCGATCGGGCTGCTGATCGAGATCAGGCCGAGCTTGAGGTCGGCCTCGTCGTCGCCGACGATCTGGTAGGTCACCTTCTGTCCGCTGTCCTCGTCCTCGAGGTCGACGGTGGCACCGAACACCACCTTGCCGCCGGCATTCACCGCCGCCGGATCGATGACCTGGGCCGCGGCGAGCTTGGCCTCGAGCTCCTTGATGCGCCCTTCGACGAAGCCCTGGCGGTCCTTGGCGGCGTCGTACTCGGCGTTCTCGGAGAGGTCGCCCTGCGCGCGCGCCTCGGCGATCGCCTGGATCGCGGCGTGACGCTCGACGGTCTTCAGGCGCTGCAGTTCGGCCTTGAGCTGCTCGGCGCCGCGGAGGGTCAGGGGAATGGTGGCCATGGTCGACTCGGCGTGAAGGACAGGTTGCAGTCCGGCGGGCAAATGGGGGCGCCGCGGCACGCGCGAAACGACGAACGGGCCGCGGGCAGAAGTGAAACCGCCGCAGCGTCCCTCGAAAGAGGCGGCTGCGGCGGGTCGGATGGAGCCCGAGTCTAAGCCAGTTCGGCGTGCATGTCCTGCACCGAGATGACCGCCAGCCCGCTCTGGTGCTTCATCGCCTCGGTGGCGGCCTCGGCGCCGGCCATCGTCGTGTAGTAGGTGACGCGGTTGGCCAGTGCGGCGGTGCGGATGTGGCGGGAGTCGGCGATGGCCGCTCGCGTCTCGTCCACGGTGGTGAGCACGAGCTGGATCTCACCGGCCTTGATCATGTCGACGATGTGCGGGCGGCCATCCTTCACCTTGTTGACCACCTTCACGGGAACTCCCGCCGCCGCGATCGCCGCCGCCGTGCCCTTGGTGGCGACGACCGCGAAGCCGAGCGCAACCAGGTCGCGCGCGACGTCGACGGCGCGCGCCTTGTCGCCGTTCTTCACCGTGATGACGACGGTGCCGGAGCGCGGCAGCCGCGAGCCTGCGCCGAGCTGGCTCTTCAGCATCGCCTCGGCGAAGTCGCGGCCCACGCCCATCACCTCGCCGGTGCTGCGCATCTCGGGGCCGAGGATGGTGTCGACGCCGGGGAACTTGTTGAACGGGAACACCGCCTCCTTGACCGTGAAGTAGGGCGGCACCACCTCGCGCGGACGGGTGCCCAGCCGCGTGCGCTGCGCGGCCAGCTTCTGGCCGACCATGCAGCGCGCGGCGATCTTGGCCAGGGGCTGGCCGGTGGCCTTGCTGACGAAGGGCACGGTGCGCGAGGCGCGCGGGTTGACCTCGAGCACGTAGACGACGGCGGCCTCGCCCTCCCCCTGGATCGCGAACTGCACGTTCATGAGGCCGACCACGTTCAGCGCGCGCGCCATGGCCGCGGTCTGCCTGCGCATCTCGTCCTGCAGCGGCGCCGGCAGCGAGTACGGCGGCAAGGAGCAGGCCGAGTCGCCGCTGTGGATGCCCGCGGCCTCGACGTGCTCCATGATGCCGCCGATCATGACCTCGTTGCCGTCGCAGATGCAGTCGACGTCGACCTCGATGGCGTCGTCGAGGAAGCGGTCCAGCAGCACCGGCGACTTCTCGCTCACGCGCACGGCCTCGCGCATGTAGCGCTCGAGATCCTTGTCGCCGTGCACGATCTCCATCGCACGCCCGCCCAGCACGTAGCTCGGCCGCACGACCAGCGGATAGCCGATCTCGCGCGCCAGCGCCAGTGCCTCGTCCTCGGTGCGCGCGGTGCGGTTGGGCGGCTGCTTCAGGCCCAGCTCGTGCAGCAGCTTCTGGAAGCGCTCACGGTCCTCGGCGACGTCGATGCTGTCGGGACTGGTGCCGATGATGGGCACGCCCTCGCGCTCGAGTTCCAGGGCGAGCTTGAGCGGCGTCTGTCCGCCGTACTGCACGATCACCCCTTCCGGCTTCTCCTTGTCGACGATCTCGAGCACGTCCTCCAGCGTCACCGGTTCGAAGTAGAGGCGGTCGCTGGTGTCGTAGTCGGTGGAGACGGTCTCCGGGTTGCAGTTGACCATGATGGTCTCGAAGCCGTCCTCGCGCATCGCCAGTGCCGCGTGCACGCAGCAGTAGTCGAACTCGATGCCCTGGCCGATGCGGTTGGGCCCGCCGCCGAGCACCATGATCTTGCGCCGCGTGCTCGGCTCGGCCTCGCACTCCTCGTCGTAGCAGGAGTACATGTAGGCGGTCTGCGTCGCGAACTCGGCGGCGCAGGTATCGACGCGCTTGTAGACCGGGCGCACGCCGAGCTGCTGTCGCGCGCGGCGCACGGCGCGCTCGTCGCAGGCCAGCAGCCGCGCCAGGCGCCGGTCGGAGAAGCCCATGCGCTTGAGCTGGCGCATCTCCTCGGCGCGCACGTCGCCCAGCGCGCGCCCGCGAAGCGCGCGCTCGACGGCGACGATCTCCTCGATCTGCGCGAGGAACCAGGGGTCGATCTCGGTTTCCTCGAACACCTCGTCCAGCGTCATGCCGACGCGGAACGCGTCCGCCAGGTAGAGCAGCCGGTCGGGGCCGGGGTTGCCGATCTCGTCGATGATCTCGTCGCGGTCGTCGCTGACTTCGTCCAGGCCGCTGATGCCCGTCTCCAGCCCGCGCAGCGCCTTCTGCAGGCTCTCCTGGAAGGTGCGGCCCATGGCCATGACCTCGCCCACGCTCTTCATCTGCGTCGTCAAGCGCGAGTCCGCTGCAGGGAACTTCTCGAAGGCAAAGCGCGGCAGCTTGGTGACGACGTAGTCGATCGAGGGCTCGAAGCTCGCCGGCGTGGCGCCTCCGGTGATGTCGTTGCGCAACTCGTCGAGCGTGTAGCCCACCGCCAGCTTGGCCGCCACCTTCGCGATCGGGAAGCCGGTGGCCTTGGAGGCCAGCGCCGAGCTGCGGCTCACGCGCGGGTTCATCTCGATGACGATCATGCGCCCGTTCTTCGGGTTGATCGCGAACTGCACGTTGGAGCCGCCGGTCTCGACGCCGATCTCGCGCAGGATGGCGATCGAGGCGTTGCGCAGCAGCTGGTACTCCTTGTCGGTGAGCGTCTGCGCCGGCGCCACGGTGATGCTGTCGCCGGTGTGGATGCCCATCGGGTCCAGGTTCTCGATCGAGCAGACGATGATGCAGTTGTCCGCGCGGTCGCGGATCACCTCCATCTCGAACTCCTTCCAGCCGATCAGGCTCTCCTCGATGAGCAGTTCGTTGGTCGGCGAGAGGTCCAGTCCGCGCTTGCAGATGGTCTCGAACTCCTCCGGGTTGTAGGCGATGCCCCCGCCCGTTCCGCCGAGCGTGAAGCTCGGGCGGACGACGACCGGAAAGCCCGTGCCGCCGGTGAGCTGCGCGATGCGCCGCTGCACCATCTGCGCCTCGTCCCAGCTGTGCGCGATGCCGCTCTTGGCCGAGTCCAGGCCGATGGCGGTCATCGCATCCTTGAACTTGAGCCGGTCCTCGGCCTTCTCGATCGCCGTCTCGTTGGCGCCGATGAGTTCGACGCCGTGGCGCGCGAGCACGCCGTTTCGGTGCAGGTCGAGCGCACAGTTGAGCGCCGTCTGCCCGCCCATCGTGGGCAGCAGCGCCATCTTCTCGCCGGGATGAGCGGCACGCTCGCGCGCGATGATCTTCTCCACCACCTGCCAGGTGATGGGCTCGATGTACGTCGCGTCGGCCGTCTCCGGGTCGGTCATGATGGTCGCCGGATTGCTGTTCACGAGGACGACGCGGTAGCCCTCCTCGCGCAGCGCCTTGCAGGCCTGGGCGCCGGAGTAGTCGAACTCGCAGGCCTGGCCGATGACGATCGGGCCCGCGCCGATGATGAGGACGCTGTGCAGGTCTTGACGCTTGGGCATGTCAGCGTGCTTCCATCAGTTTCACGAAGTGATCGAAGAGGTGGCCGATGTCGTGCGGCCCGGGAAGCGCCTCCGGGTGGCCCTGGAAGCTGAACGCCGGGCGCTCCGTGTGTGCCATGCCTTGCAGCGTGCCGTCGAAGAGGCTGACGTGCGTGGCGCGCAGCGTCGGCGGCAGCGACTCGTGCTCGACCGCGAAGCCGTGGTTCTGGCTGGTGATGGCGACACCGCCGGTCTGCAGGTCCTTCACCGGGTGGTTGGCGCCGTGGTGGCCGAACTTCATCTTGAAGGTCCTCGCGCCGCAGGCCAGTGCCATGATCTGGTGCCCCAGGCAGATGCCGAACACCGGGATGCCGATGTCGAGGAAGCTGCGCACCGCGTCGATGGCGTAGTCGCAGGGCTCGGGGTCGCCCGGGCCGTTGCTGAGGAAGATGCCGTGCGGGCGCAGCGCCAGCGCCTCGTGCGCGGGCGTGCGCGCCGGCACCACGGTGATGCGGCAGCCGCGGCTGGCGAGCATGCGCAGGATGTTGCGCTTGACGCCGAAGTCGTAGGCGACGACGTGGTGCGTGGCCTCGACGAGATGGCCGTAGCCCTCGCCCAGGCGCCACTCGGTTTCGGTCCATTCGTAGGCGCTGGCGGTGCTCACCTCCTGCGCCAGGTCCAGGCCGACCATGGACGGCGCGGCGCGCGCCGCCGCCACCGCCTGTGCGCGCACTTCGGGCCCGACTTCGGCCCCCGGGGCCAGGGCGAGGATGCAGCCGTTTTGCGTGCCGCTGCTGCGCAGGTGGCGCGTGAGGCGGCGCGTGTCGATGTCGGCGAGTGCGACGACGCCTTCGCGCTGCAGGTAGGCGGGCAGCGTTTCGGTGGCGCGAAAGCTCGACATGCGCGCCGGCACGTCGCGCACGATCAGGCCCGCGGCCTGGACCGAAGCGGACTCGACGTCCTCGGCATTCACGCCCGTGTTGCCGATGTGCGGATAGGTCAGCGTGACGAGCTGGCGGCGATAGCTCGGGTCGGTGAGCACTTCCTGGTAGCCGGTCATGGCGGTGTTGAACACCACCTCGCCGACCGTACGGCCGGCCGCACCGATCGAGGAACCGAGAAAGGTCGTGCCGTCCGCGAGGGCGAGAAGCGCGCGCGCACGCGCGCTGGACTGGAGGGGCAGCAGCAAAGGGGACTCCGGGATTCGCTCGCCCGGCAACATCCCGGGCCGCGGGGCCGGGGAATGAATCCGAGGGAAACCGGTGTCGGGATTTCGCCAGGCTGCGATGTTGGCGGGTAAACCTGAAAATTATAGTGCGGCGATGCCGGCGCGCGCGATCTGCGCGTCTTCACCGCTCTTCACGCCGCTCACACCGACGGCCCCCACGACGTGGCCATCGACGATGACCGGCACCCCGCCCTCGAGGGTGGCCGCCAGCGGCGCGCTCAGGAACGAGACGCGTCCGCCGTTGATCATGTCCTCGTAGGCCTTGCTCTCGCGGCGGCCCAGGGCGGCCGTCTGCGCCTTGGCCGGCGCGATCTGCGCCGAGATCGGCGCCGCCCCGTCCAGGCGCTGCAGCCACAGCAGGTGACCGCCGTCGTCGACGACGGCGATGCTCACGGCCCAGTCGTTGGCCAGCGCCTCGGCCTCGGCCGCGGCGGCGATGCGGCGCACGTCTTCGAGCAGGAGCTGCGGCTTGGTCTTCATCGATCGTTCCTCGAATCGGCGGTTCACGGACAGCCGCCGACCATAGCCGAGGAACTTCCGGCGCGCCAGGAGGGTCAACGCCCACTGGGCGGCGACCGCGTCGCCGGGGCTGCGCTTGAATCCCGCGCGATCCGGCACCAGATCGGGAGTACGCGCGGGGGAGAGGTCGTCGCACCCGTGGCCCGACTAGAATCCGCGATGGCTGCATTCAATGTTCACTGGAGGTCGCATGACGACGAACACCGAACGCTTCGGCGGCTCGCCGCTGACCCTGGGCGCCGAGCGCAACCGCGTTCTGCGCAACACCTATGCGCTGCTGGCGCTGTCGATGCTCCCCACCGTGCTGGGCGCCTGGATCGGCGTGGCCACCGGCATCACCAGCGCGATGTCGCCCATGGTGAGCCTGATCGTCTTCCTGGCGGGCGCCTTCGGCTTCATGTTCGCGATCCAGCGCAACGCCAACTCGGGGCTCGGCGTCGCGCTGCTGCTGGGCTTCACCTTCTTCATGGGGCTGATGCTCGCGCGGCTGCTCGCGGTCGTGCTGTCGATGGGCAACGGCGCCAGCCTGGTGATGATGGCCTTCGCCGGCACGAGTGCGGCCTTCTTCGGCATGGCGCTGCTGTCCACCGTGATCAAGCGTGACCTCTCGGGACTGGCGCGCTTCCTCTTCATCGGTGCCATCGGCATCCTGGTCGTGGGCATCGTCAACGTCTTCGTGCAGAGCGGCGCGCTGATGATGACGCTGGCCGTGCTGGCCATCCTCGTCTTCTCGGCCTTCATCCTGGTCGACCTGAAGCGCGTGCGCGACGGCGAGGAAAGCAACTACGTCATGGCCACGCTTGGCGTGTACCTGAGCCTCTACAACGTCTTCCAGAGCCTGCTGGCGCTGTTCGGCATCCTGGGCGGCGAGGACTGACGCACAGTACCGGCGCCTCGCTGCCGACGCCGCGACGACGCCCAGCCGAGGAGAGGGCCCCGAGCGGGCCCTTTTCCGTTGACGACCGCAGATCGGTCGATCCCGCCCCCCCGGCCTGACCCGAGTACGCCCACTGCGATGACCTCCGACCACGGATTCCGACTCCCCCGCCTGTGCCTGCCTGCCGCCGGCATCGACCTGCGCAAGTGGGCCGTCGTCGCCTGTGACCAGTACACCTCCGAGCCCGACTACTGGGAGGCGATCGAGCGCGAGGTCGGGGACGCGCCGTCGACGCTGCGGCTGATCTTTCCCGAGGTTCACCTCGACGAGGCCGGCGCCGCGGCGCGAATCGCACGCATCCAGGCGGCGATGCGCGACTATCTCGCGCGCGGGCTGCTCGTCGAACATGCCGGCACGGTCTACGTCGAGCGCCGCGTCGGCGGGCGCACGCGGCACGGGCTGATGCTCGAGCTCGACCTCGAGCACTACGATTTCGCCGCCGACTCGAGCAGCCTGATCCGCCCGACCGAGGGCACGATCGTCGAGCGCATCGCGCCTCGCCTGGCGGTACGCCGCGGCGCCATGCTCGAGCTGCCTCACGTGATGGTGCTCATCGACGACCCCGAGGGCACGGTGATCGAGCCGCTCACGCGCGAGCGCGATGCCCTGACACCGCTGTACGGCACCGAGTTGATGGCCGACGGCGGTCACGTCGAAGGTCGTGCGGTCGATGCGGCGCGCGCGGCGCGGCTGGTCGCGGCGCTGGAGGCTCTGGCCGAGCCGCGCGCCTTCGCGCGCCGCTATCGCGTGCCCGAAGGCACGCCGGTGATGCTGTTTCCCGTCGGCGACGGCAACCATTCCCTGGCCACCGCCAAGGCGAGCTGGGACGAGATCAAGGCCGACGCCGACCCCGGGCATCCCGGGCGCTTCGCGCTCGTCGAGGTGGTCAACATCCACGACGCGGCGCTCGTCTTCGAGCCCATCCACCGGCTGCTCTTCGGTGTCACCGTCGACCTGCGCGCGGCGCTCAGCGATGCCTTCGGCGCCGCGCTGCACTGGACCGAGGTCGCCAGTGCGGCCGCGATGCGCGAGCTGGTCGGCAAGCATGCGCGCCGCTTCGGCCTGATCGGGCCCGGCGCGCACTTCTCGGTGGGTGAGATCGACGGCGCACAGTCGACCCTCGGTCTGGACGCGCTGCAGCCCTTCCTCGATCGCCTGCTCGAAGGGCCCGCGATCGCCGAAGTCGACTACATCCACGGCGACGATGTCCTGGAGCGCCTGGCGCAGGAATCCGGACATGCCGGCCTGCACCTGCCGGCGCTGGACAAGAGCGAGCTGTTGCGCCGCGTCGTGCACAAGGGGCCGCTGCCGCGCAAGACCTTCTCCATCGGCGAGGCCAACGAGAAGCGCTGCTACATCGAGGCGCGGCGCATCGTCCCGGATTGAACGCTTCGCGTCGATGCCGAAGCCGCAGGTGTCGGGCGGCTTTGCACGTCACCGACGGCGTCAACGCAGGCCTTGCAGCTTCGACGCCGGCGCGCAGCGGGCGCCAGTGGCTTCGGCCCCTGGGGCGGCAGACCGAACGATTTCCTCCCGGTCGCGGTGCCCGAGGCGCAGACCGGGGCCGTGCTCATCGCAGCAACTCCAGGATCCGCTCCACCGGCCGCCCCAGCCGCGCGCCGCGCGGTCCGACGACGATGGGGCGCTCGATCAGGACCGGCGTCGCGTGCAGCGCGCGTGCGAGTTCTTCGTCGGCGAGCTTCGGGTCGTCCAAGCCCTGTTCGAGGTACTCCGGCTGCTTGGTGCGCAACAGCGCACGCAGGGGCTCTCCGGTGGCGCGCGCAATCGCCTGGATCTCGCCCACGCTCGGCGGTGTCTTCAGGTACTCCACCACCCGCGGCTCGATGCCGTGCTCACGCAGCATGTCGAGCGCCTTGCGCGAGGTGCTGCAGCGCGGGTTGTGGTAGATCGTGAACGTGTCCATCGCGGCGCCTCCTCGCGCAAGCCTACGACATCGCCTCGCGATCGAAGACCGCGATGCTTTCGACGTGTGAAGTGTGCGGGAACATGTTGACCACGCCCGCGGCACTGCAGCGGTAGCCGGCCTGGTGCACGAGCAGACCCGCGTCGCGCGCCAGCGTCGCCGGGTTGCAGCTCACGTAGACGATGCGCTGCGGGGGCTGCCAACCGCGCGCGGGTGCGGCGTGCAATTCGGCCAAGGCCTTGGCGAGTGCGAACGCGCCTTCGCGCGGCGGATCGATGAGCCAGCGCGCGGCCATGCCGCTGGCCAGCAGATCGCTGGCGCCGATCTCGAAAAGGTTGCGCGCCTCGAAGCTCGTCTTGTGGGCCAGACCGTTGGCGCGCGCGTTCTGCTGCGCCCGCTCGACCAGCGTGCGGCTGCCTTCACGCCGAGCACCTGCCCGGCCCGCGTGGCCAGCGGCAGCGTGAAGTTGCCGAGGCCGCAGAACCAGTCGATGACGCGCTCCTGAGGCTGCGCGTCCAGCAGCGCGAGCGCACGCGCCACCAGCACGCGGTTGATGTGCGGGTTGACCTGTGTGAAATCGGTCGGCGCAAAAGGCATCACGACCCCGAACTCGGGCAAGGCGTAGGCCAGCTCGGGGCCGTCCTCCTCGAGCCGGTGCACGGTCTGCGGGCCGCCGGGCTGCAGCCACCACTGCACGCCATGGGCCGCGGCAAAGGCGCGCAGGCGCTCGGCGTCCGTCGTCGAAAGAGGCTGCAGATGACGCAGCACCAGTGCCGTCACCGCATCGCCCACGGCGACCTCGATCTGCGGCACGCGATCGCGCTGCTCGAGCGCGCCGACCAGCTCGCGCAAGGGCACGAGCAACGCACCCACGACCGGCGGTAACACGGGGCACTCGCGCATGTCGGCCACGTAGCGGGACTTGCGCTCGTGAAATCCGACCAGCACCGTACCCTTCTTTGGCACATGGCGCACCGAGAGGCGTGCACGCCAGCGGTAGCCCCAGGCCGGCCCTTCGATCGGCCGCAGCACCTGCTGCGGCTTCACCTTGGCCAGGTGCAGCAGTCCGTCTTCCAGCACGCGCTGCTTGATCGCCACCTGCGCGCCGACGTGCAGATGCTGCATCCTGCAACCGCCGCAGGCGCCGGCATGCAGGCCGAAGTGCGGGCACGCCGGGCGCACGCGCTGCGCGCTCTCGCGCGCGACCGCCGCCAGCTGCCCCTGCTCCCAGTGGTTCTTGCGCCGGGTGATCGTCACCTGCACGCGCTCCAAGGGCAGCGCACCTTCGATGAAGACCACCTTGCCATCGGCGCGACGCGCCACGCCCTGCGCGTCGAGGTCCAGCGATTCGACCTCGAGCCATTCCTCTTGCCCTGTCATCGCACGATTATCCGGGGCGCGGACGGCGCCCAGCGCGGCGCCCGCCGCGCGGCCACGGGCGCCGCGGCGCGCCTTTCCCTCGTCAGCGCGCCGGCAGCAGCCGCAGCGGGTCGACGGGTACGCCCAGGCGGCGGATCTCGAAGTGCAGCTGCACGCGCTCGGCGTCGCTCGAACCCATCTCGGCGATCTTCTGGCCGCGGCGCACGACCTGCTCGTCCTTCACGAGCAGCACCTGGTTGTGCGCGTAGGCGCTGAGGTAGGTCGCGTTGTGCTTGACGATCACCAGATTGCCGTAGCCGCGCAGGCCCGATCCGGCGTAGACGACGCGGCCGTCGGCTGCGGCGAGCACGGCGTCACCGGCCTTGCCGCCGATGGCCAGGCCCTTGTTGCGGCCTTCCTCGAACGGCGCGACGACGGGGCCCGCTGCAGGCCACATCCACGACACCGCCTCGTCGCCCTCGCGCGCGGGCGGCTTGTTCGCCGCCGCAGGGCTTGCGGAGGCGGCCGCAGCGCCCTGCGCGGCCGCGGGCGGCGCGGACGCCGGCGCCGCCACGGGCTCGCGCGGCGCGTCCAGCGGGCGCGACTCCATGCGCCCCGGCGCGGGAACCGGCTTCACCACCGCGCTCCCGGATTCGGTCGCGGCCGCGGTCACGAGCGCGGGTTCGGCACCGGGTGGCGCCACGCGCAGCACCTGGCCGACCTCGATCACATGCGGATTCTCCAGCCTGTTCCAGCGCTGGAGGTCGCGCCAATTCTGGCCGTTGTCCAGCGCGATGCGGATCAGCGTGTCGCCGGGCTTGACGGTGTAGTAGCCGGGCTTGCCGGCGTTCTCGGCGCCGGGCAGCGTCTTTTCGGCATCCGCCGGCTGAGCCACCGGGTCGGCAGCTTCACCGCCGGCCGGCCGCATCGTCGTGCTGCGCGGCGGCGGCTTGCGCTCTTCCACCGGCGCCTGGTTGAGGCTTCCCGCGCAGCCTGCGAGCAGCGCGACCGTCACCAGCAGGCACAGGCCCCTCACCTCGAACGCGCGTCCGCTTCCGCTGGGCCTCATCGCATCATCCATCCCTGTCGCCGGTTCGTCGTCGGCAGCCCGAAGCCGGGGGCTTGTCGGCTGCGCCTGCGCAAATGCGGCGTACGGGCACGCGTCAGCCTTGGCCTCGGAAATCGCGCACGCCGTCACTCGCGACCGGATTTTAGGGGGACGAAGTGGACCGCCCCGAGCCGCTGCTCCCGCAGGCCCGAGGCCGTGCGGTCGATGACCACCAGCACCTGGCCGCGCCCGCGCTCGTCCTGCACCGGCGCCACCAGGCGCCCGCCCACGGCGAGCTGCTCGAGCCAGGCCTCGGGGACCGCATCCCCTCCGGCCGCGGCGACGATGTGGTCATAGGGCGCCCAGGGCGCATGCCCGAGGCGCCCGTCGCCGTACATGAGCCGCAGGTCCCCTTGGCGCCAGCCGTGCAGGTTCTGGCGCGCCTTCTCGTGCAAGGGCCGCAAACGCTCGATCGAGAGCACGCTGCGTGCGAGCAGCGACAACAAGGCCGCCTGGTAGCCGCAGCCGCCGCCGATCTCGAGCACGCGCCCGAGCGCCCCCTGCGCGCGTGCGCGCTCGGAGTCGTGCAGCAGCGCGAGCATGCGCGCGACGACCGACGGCTTGCTGATCGTCTGACCGTGGCCGATCGGCAGACTCGTGTCCTCGTAGGCCTGCGTCGCCAGCGCGGTGTCGACGAAGCGATGGCGCTCGACGCGCGCGAGCGCCTGCAGCACCGGTTCGCAGGAGATGCCCTGGGCGCGCAGCCGCTGCACCATGCGCTGACGCACGGTGTCCGAGTCCAGCCCGAGCCCGGCAACGGAAGTCTGCCGTGCCGCATCGCGCGCCGCCTGCGCCAACGGGCGCTGCGGCCGCAAGGGTTCGGGCGGGTGCGTGCCGCTGCGCACGCCAGGCGTCGCGGGCGCCGCGGCAGCGCCGTCCAGGCGGTCCAGGCCTGCCGGGAAACGGGCGCCGCGCGGCGGTCGGTTCACGCCGCCGCCGTGCTCGCCAGGCGCGCCGCCCAAGCCGGGCACGCGGCGTGGTCGGTGAGGTCGACCTGCAATGGCGTGATCGACACCTCGCCCTGCGCGATGGCGTGGAAATCCGTGCCTTCGCCGGCATCGCGCGCCTCGCCCGCCGGCCCGATCCAGTAGATGACGTCGCCCCTGGGGTTGGTCTGGCGCACCACCGGCGCGCTCGGGTGACGGCGGCCAAGGCGGGTCACGCGGCGCGCGCGTGTGGCGGCATCGGCGCGGTTGGGGATGTTCACGTTGAGCAGGAACGGCGCCTGCGGCGCGCCGTCGGCCAGCACCTGCAGGAGGATCGCGCGCGCGGTCGCCGCAGCGGCGTCGAGATCACCCCAGCCCTTGTCGACCTGCGAGAACGCCAGCGCCGGGATGCCGAAGAGAAAGCCCTCCATCGCCGCGGCCACGGTGCCCGAGTAGTGCGTGTCGTCACCCATGTTGGCGCCGTTGTTGATGCCGCTGACGACGATGTCCGGCCGCTTGGGCAGCACGCCGGTGAGCGCCACGTGCACGCAGTCCGAGGGCGTGCCGTTGACGACCTTGACCGCGTGGCCGCTGCCCAGGCGCGCGTCGAACACCGACAGCGGCCGCGCCAGCGACAACGCGTTGCTGGTGCCGCTGGCGTTCTGCTCGGGCGCGACGATGTCGATCTCGCCCAGACCCTCGCATGCGCGCGCCAGCGCGGCGATTCCCGGTGCGAGATAACCGTCGTCATTGGCGATGAGGATGCGCATGGCGCGCGATTGTAGGAGGCGCCGTCGCGCGCATCCGCGGGCGTGTCGGCACGGCACGCGGACTGGTCCGGGTTAGCATGCGGCACGGCCTCCAAGCCCGTGTCCACCGAAAGGCCTGCATGTCGGTGAAGGTGCTGATCCTGGAAGACAACCCCGTCGCCCGCGGCTTCCTCTGCCGCGTGGTTCGCGAGAGCTTCAGCGACCTGCAGTCGATCGTCGAAGCCGGCGACCTCGAAGGCGCCCGACGTCATCTCGGACGCGTCGGCGGCGCCACCGCAACACCGGGCGCCGATGCCTTCCGCCTCATCCTCGTCGACCTCGAACTGCCCGACGGCAACGGCCTGGACCTGCTCTCGGAACTGGCGAACCATCCGGCGACGAAGATCGTCACCACGCTCTACGCCGACGACGATCACCTCTTTCCGGCGCTGCAGCGCGGCGCCGACGGCTACCTGCTGAAGGAAGACCGCTTCGAGGTGCTGGTGCAGGAGTTGCAGAGGATCGTGCGCGGGCAGCCGCCGCTGTCACCGGCGATCGCGCGCCGCCTGCTCGGTCATTTCCGCGCCAGCGTGAACGCCGACGCCGATGCCGCCGGCGCGTCGGCAAGCAGCGAGGCACCCGGGAGCGAACCGCTGACCCCGCGCGAAAGCGAGGTGCTGACCTACGCGAGCAAGGGGTTCACGATCAAGGAGATCGCGAGCCTCATGGCCATCAAGGCCTTCGCGGTGAACGACCACATCAAGGCCATCTATCGCAAGCTCAAGCTCTCCAGCCGCGCCGAAGCGGCGCGGCCGGCGGGCGAACCGGATCGGAAGTGACCTGCAAGCGCCGCGCGCAGCAGGCGCAGCGCCGTCAGGCGGCGGCCGGCAAGCCTTCCCTCGTCGCTGCGCCGCCGGACCTGTGCGTCGTGATGCGCAGCATCAGCGCCACGGCAAGCATCGCCAGCAGCAGCGTCTGCGGCTCGGGCACCGCGGCGAGCATGGCCGCGCCCAGGATCGCGTGCGCCGCGGCCGTCGGGTGGATGCTGTCCCAGTAGAGGAACTCGTCCGCACTGCAACCCGGGCTTGTCAGGCAACCCGCGCTGACATTGCTGAAGCCAAACGCGGACGGATCTCCGACGATCGCGCGCTGCAGCGCCATGGCGTCGAAGAAGAAGAACTGCTCGTCGTCCAGGGCACCGGCCAGCGCCGCATAGGCGCCGGCCAGGACGCCGTTGAAGGCTTCCGAAAGCGCCGTCGCGCCGAGCGCGTTGCCGCTGGTCAGTCCCTCGGGCGTGAGCCCGAGGTCGGGCATGTTGGGCAGCAGGAAATGACGCGCGCCCGCAGCGTAGAGCGCCCCGACGATGTCAGCGAGGTTCTGCACCGCCGGAAGCAGGGCGGACGCGCCGCCGCCGCGCAGATCGTTGGCACCGCCCCAGACGACGTAGAGTGCGTCGGCATCGGCGCTGGCGCCACCCAGCGCCGCGATGTAGGTGGCGAGCTGCGGCCCCATGTCGATCGCCGACGCGGAGCCGGTCTTCGCGCCGCCGATGGCGAAATCGTGGAACGCGCCGCTGCCCAGGCCCAGCCCCTGCGCCAGCACCTCGACCGCGACCGGGCCGTCGGAGAAGCGCCCGTTCCAGTACGGTGCGGGCGGAATGGCACCGCCGGTGAGCGCGTAGAGATTGCCGTTGTCGGAGAGGCTGTCGCCGAAGACGTAGAGGCCGCTGTACGAAGGGGCTGCCAGCGCCGCCGGTGCGGCCAGCACGCCCGTCGCAAGCACCAAACCCGCGAAGCGGCCGAGCAGACGTCGCATTCCCACGTGAACCTCCCGCGTTTCGTTCTCGATCGCAGGCAGCATAAGCCGTGAGCCCTTGCGATTTCACCGACGTGGATAGGGATTGACCCGAGATCGACGACGATACCCCCTCGATCGCGGGGGATGCGCTGTGGTCCCGCTCAGGCGGGCTCGACGCGCAGCCGCCCCTGCTGCCGCTGGAGCGTGCGCGCCAGCAGCGCCGTCGCCGCATGGATGGCGGCGATCGTCGGCGTCGGCACCCCGGCGATGTGCCCGAGCTCGATCACGGCGCCGACCAGCGCCGCGAGTTCGGGCGCGCGGCCGCTCTCGACGTCCTGCAGCATCGAGGTCTTGTGCGCGCCCACCGCCTCGGCGCCCGCCAGGCGCTGCTCGAGGCTGATCTTGAAGCGCACGCCCAGGCCTTCGGCCACGCGCTGCGCCTCGCCCATCATCGCCGCGGCCAGCGTGCGCGTGGGTTCGAAGCGGCAGATGTCCTCGAGCGTCGCATGCGTCAGCGCCGAGATCGGGTTGAAGCTCAGGTTGCCCCAGAGCTTGATCCAGATCTCGCTGCGGATGTCGCGGCTGACCGGCGCCTTGAAGCCGGCCTTCATCATCGCCTGCGACAAGGCCTCGATGCGCGCGCTGCGCGTGCCGTCGGGCTCGCCGAGCGTGAAGCGGTTGCCCTCGATGACGCGCACGACGCCGGGCTCCACGAGTTCGGCCGCCGGGTAGACGACGCTGCCGATGATGCGCTCGGGCTCGATCCCCGCGGCGATGACGCCGCCCGGGTCGACGCTCTCGAGGCGTCGCCCTTCGTGCGGCCCGGCGAGCTTGTGGAAGTACCACCAGGGCACGCCGTTCTGCATCGTCACCAGCACCGTCCCGGGCCCGAAGAGGGCGCGCAGCCCCGGCAGCAGCGCCGCCACCTGGTGCGCCTTCACGGTCAGCAGCACGACGTCCTGCGGCCCGGCCGCGGCCATGTCCTGCAGCGCGCGCACGTTTGCTGCGTGCCGCTCGCGGCCGTCCTCTTCGATGAGGCGAAAGCCCCGGGCATCGATCGCCGCCAGGTTCGCGCGCCGCGCGATGAAGGTGACGTCCTCGCCCGCGAGCGAGAGCCGCGCGCCGAGGTAGCCGCCGATGGCGCCGGCGCCGACGACGGCGATCTTCATGCCAGGCCCAGCCTGGCTGCCAGGCCGATACGCTGCAGCTTGCCGGTCGCGCCCTTGGGGATCTCGTCCAGCAGCAGGATCTTCTTCGGCACCTTGAATTCCGCGGCGCGCTGCGAGACGAAGGCCTGCAGCTCGCGCTCGGTGGCGGTCTGCCCTTCGCGCAGCACGACGGCCGCGGCCACCTCCTCGCCGAGCTTGGCGTGCGGCATGGCAAAGCACACCACCTGCGCCACCGCCGGGTGGTCCATCAGGATCTCGTCGACCTCGCGTGGGCTCACCTTCTCGCCGCCGCGGTTGATGATCTCCTTCAGGCGCCCGGTGAGGCTCAGGTAGCCGTCGGCGTCCATCTGCCCCTGGTCGCCGGTGCGGAACCAGCCGTTCGTGAAGGCCTCGGCGTTGGCCTTGGGGTTGGCCTCGTAGCCGGCGGTGACGTTCTCGCCGCGGATGACGACTTCGCCGATGGCGCCGCGCGGCAGCAGCGCGCCGGACTCGTCCATGATCGCCACCTCGGGCCCGGCGCTCGGGCCCACGCTGCCGGGCTTGCGCTGCGCCGGCGGCAGCGGGTTGCTGCACATCTGGTGCGTGGCCTCGGTCATGCCGTAGGCCTCGATCAGCGGCGCGGCGAAGACGGCCTCGAGCTCCTTGATCACCTGCGGCGGCATGCTGCTCGAGCTGCTGCGCATGAAGCGCAGCGGGTGGCGCGCGATGACCTCACGGTTCTTCGGCGCGCGCGCGATGATCGCCTGGTGCATCGTCGGCACCGCCGTGTACCAGGTGGGCGCGGCCTCGTCCATCCAGGCGAAGAACCTGAGCGCGTTGAAGCCCGGCGTGCAGAACACGCTGCCGCCCGCGGCCAGCGGCGCGAGCACGCCGGCAATCAGCCCGTGGATGTGGAAGAGCGGCATGATGACGAGGCCGCGGTCGGCCGGCGAGAGGCCGAGCGTGGCGCCGATGTTGCGTGCCGAGGCCGCGAGGTTGGCCTGCGACAGCGGCACGATCTTGGGCCGGCTCGTCGTTCCCGAGGTGTGCAGCACCATCGAGGCGTCCTGCGGCCGCGCCAGTCCGCCCTCCCCCGCGGGTGTGCCCCCGGCCAGGCCGGTGAGCGTGAAGTCGCCTGCGACCTCGCCCGCGTGCAGTTCGATCACCGCGATGCCGAGCCTGCGCGCGACCTCGATCGCAGGCGACGTGCTGCCGGCCTCGACGATGAGCGCCTTGGCGCCCAGGTCCGAGAGGTAGAACTCGAACTCCTCGGCGCGGTAGGCGGGGTTCAGCGGCGCACTCGTCACGCCGCTGGCGCAGGCGATGAAGCAGGTCGCCATCTCCGGCCCGTTGGGCAGGACGATGGCGACACGGTCGTTGCGGCCGATGCCGCCCGCGTTGAGCACGGCCAGCGTGCGCGCGACGAGGGCGCGCAAGGCGCCATGGCTGAGCGACGCACGCGCGGGTGCGGTGACGGCCACCGCGCCGTCTTCGGCGCGGGCGAGGAGTTCGTGCAGGGTGCTGGGCATGACTCGATCGGGCGGAAGAAGAGAGGAAGCCGAAGCGGAAAGAGCGGAAATCGGCGGCAGCGGGAACGATCAGTGTCCCGCGTCGTCGCGATGCGCCCACTTGCGGGCACGGTGCACCGCGAGATAGACGGCCAGCACCAGCAACGGCACCAGCAGCCCCACGGCGAGATCGGTGTCCAACGGTGCGCCCGCGGCCTTCGCCCCTTCGAAGAGGTAGCGGACGAGGCCGGTCGCGTAGTAGGCGATCGCCGCCACCGACAGGCCTTCCACCGTCTGCTGCAGGCGCAACTGCATGCGCGCGCGGCGGTTCATCGACGCCAGCAGCGCCTGGTTCTGGCGCTCGCGCATGATGCTCACGCGCGTGGCCAGCAGCGAACTGGCACGCACCACACGCTCGGAGAGTTCGCGCAGGCGCTGCGAGACGCTGGCGCAAGTGGCCACCGCCGGCGAGAAGCGCCGCGCCATGAAGCCGCGGATCGTCTGCAGCCCCGGGAGCCGCTCCTCGCGCAAATCCCCGATACGCGTGCGCACGAGTTCGCTGTATGCGCGGCAGGCGCCGAAGCGGAACTGGCTGGACGAGAGGCACTGCTCGATCTCGGCGGCCAGCCGCGTGAGCTCGCGCAGCAGCGCCTCGTCCCGACCCGCATCGCGCGCGATGCCCGCGGTGATGTCTCCGAGTTCGGCCTCGATGCGCGCCGCCTGCGGCGCGAGTTGCCGCGCGACCGGCAGCGCCAGCAGGGCGAGCATGCGGTAGACCTCGATCTCGAAGAGCCGTTGCAGCACGCGACCGGCGCGCTGCGGCGTCATGCCGTGGTCGAGCAGCACGAAGCGCGTGCAGCCATCGGCATGCAGGCGGAAATCGGTGTACGCGCAGGCCTCGCCGTCGGCCACGCGCGAACCGATCACGGTCGCGTCGGGGCCGAACCAGGCCGCCAACTGCTCCGCGCTCGCCGGCTCGGGTGCCGGCAGGATCAAGGCATGCGCGGCGACGACGGTCGCGCCCGGCACCGCCGCCAGCCACTCCGCGGGCAACCGCGACAGTGCCGCCGCGTCAAATGCGCCCGCGCTCGCAGCCGCGCCCAGGCCGCCGTCGTCTTCGGCGCCGGGCGGCGGCGGCGCCGCGGCGATCACGCTGTAGTCGGAGAACTCGCCGTGGCGCTCCCACTTGACCTGCACATCCGCACTCCCGAGCACCACGTGGTCGGCCGAAGCCGGCGGCAAGGGCAGACCGAGCACGCGGCACAAGCCCTCGAGGTGCTCACGCTCGGCGGCGCGCTGCCCCGGCGCGACCAGCACTGCGAGATGGCTTGCCCGCCTCGGCGCCTGCAGCGGCAGCGAGGGGCGCGCGTGCACCTCGTCGGCAAGGAGCAGGCGTTGCGGGTGATCGTCGGGAAGCGGGCTCACGCAACTCAGTATCGCAAACGCCGGCGGCCGATGTCGGGAGCACGAATCGCTGCGGAAGAGGCTTCGCCCCGTGCGCGCTCAATCGAAGCGCCGCTGTCGCAGCCACTTCGTCGCCACCCACTTCTCGCCGGCCAGCACCGGCGCACCGCCGTGCAGGCTGCGCGTCCAGGGCTTCGGTTCCTCGTAGGAGAAGAAGACCGCGTTGCCCTTCACCGGGGCGATGGAGAGGCCGGCGTCCGGGAACGAGGTCGCGCCGCCGCCCGCGGGCGCGGCGAGATACATCACCAGCGTGGCCACGCGCTGCCCGCCGCGCGCGAGGACGGCCGCACTGCCCGCGTGTGCGGGGTCGAAGTAGTCGTGATGCGGCCGGTATTCGGCGCCGGCGACGTAGCGCAGCACCTGCAGGCCTTCGCCGCGCTCGACGGGCCAGCGCAGCAGCGCCGCGATGCGCCGCTCGATGCGCTCGACCAGCGGCGTCTGTCCGCGCGCGAAGAACATGCCTTCGCTCGTGCGCGCGCCGTCGATGCGGCTGTCGCCGCTGCCCAGGTCGACCGTCTCGCTGCGCGCAAGGCGCTCCCGTGCCTGCTCGACGAGCGCGTCGCACTCGTCGGAGGTGAGCAGGCCGCCGAAGAGCACCAGCCGCGGGCGCTGCAGGCTGGCAAGCACCTGCAGCGCATGGCCCTCGACGACGAGCGTCGAGGGCGAGCCCTCGAGCGCAGGCCCGGGCATCGCCCCGCACTCACCGTGGGGTGCGTCCGGCGCGCCCGGCGCGCCCGGCGCACGCGCGCGCTGCGCCTGCCCGGGCTCCAGCACCTGCTGCAGCGCCTGCTGCGCCAGGGCCGCGTCCCAGCCGGCGTCGCGCATCGAGTCGACGATCTCGCGCGCCTCGCGGCCGCAGTCGACTTGCGCCAGCAGCCAGCGCCGCAGTTCGGGGGAAACGAGGTGTTCGATCATGCGCGACCATCCCGGTCCAGGCACGGACGGCGCCCCGACCTCCCTGCCCGCGCTGCCCGGGGGTTCAACCCAGCACGCGGCCGAAGAAGCGCAGCGTGCGGTCCCAGGCGAGCTGCGCCCAGGCGGCGTCGTACTGGGTGGCGGGAAGGCGCCGCGGCCCCTGCGCGGTTTCGTTGGCGAACGCGTGGTGCGCGAGGTAGCGGTGCCCGGTGTAGTTGACCTTGGCCTCGCGCAGCTTGGCTTCCAGCGCGTCGACGCCGGCTTCGCCGAAGAACTCGTCCTGCGTCCCCCAATGCGCCAGCATCGGCGCCTTGATCTTTCCGGCGTCGACGAACTCGAGCGGCGGCATGCCGTACCAGACGACGGCGGCATCGGCCTCGGGCACCATGACCGCGGCCAGCACCGTCAGCGCCCCGCCCATGCAAAAGCCGGTCACACCCACGCGCGGGGAGCCCATCTTCAGGTGCTGCACGGCGCCGCGGATGTCCTGCGACGCCGCCTGGCCGAAGTCCAGGCCCGTCATCAGGTGGTTGGCCTCCTCGGCTTCGAGCGTGGACTGGCCGCGGTAGAGATCGGGCACCAGCGCGCGGTAGCCCGCGGCGGCCAGCCGCTCGGCCACGCCGCGGATCTGGTCGTTCAGGCCCCACCATTCCTGGATCACCACCACCCCCGGCGCGCCGCCGGTATCGCCCGCGGGTTCCGCCAGGTAGCCCTGTACCGACTGGCCGTCGGGCCGCTGGAAGCTGATCATCGTTCCCATCGTCTACATCCTCCGAAAGGCTGGCGCGGCTGCGCCCGGTGTCGCCGTCGAGGCTGGAAGTAGAGGCCGCTCGGCCCCCGTCGTCAAGCCGGCCCCGCTCGACGTCTGAAAACGAGCCGGTCCCTTGCGGAGGCCGCGGCGTCGAAGGCGTAGCCCTCGGCCTCGAACCGCGGCAGCCGCTCGGGGACGTCGACGCGCTGTTCGATCGCCCAGCGCGCCATGAGCCCGCGCGCGCGCTTGGCGAAGAAGCCGATGATGCGGTAGCGACCGCCCTTCCAGTCCTCGAAGACGCAGTCGACGACGCGCGCCGCCAGCGCCGGGCGCAGCGCCGCGCGCGCGTACTCGCCCGAGGCGAGATTGACGACGACGCGCGCGCCGCGCGCCGCGGCCAGGCGCTCGTCCAGATGGCGCGCCAGCGTATCGCCCCAGAAGGCGTAGAGGTCCTTGCCGCGAGCGTTGGGCAGCGGCGTGCCCATCTCGAGGCGGTAGGGCTGCAGCCGGTCCAGCGGGCGCAGCGCGCCGTAGAGGCCGCTGAGGATGACGAGGTGGCGCTGCGCCCAGTCCAGGTCCGCGGCCTTCAGCGTCCCCGCCTGCAGGCCCTCGTACACGTCGCCGGCAAAGGCCAGCAGCGCGGGTTTGCTGTTGCCGTGGTCGGCCCGGGGCTGCCAGGCCGCATAGCGGCCGACGTTGAGCTGCGCCAGCGCGTCCGAGAGCTTCATCAGCGTCGCCACCTGCGCCGGCGTCTTGCGGCGCATCAGCGCGATCAGCTCCGCGGCCTCGGCGGTGAAGAGCGGCTCGGTCGCGCGGCGTTCGACGGCCGCCGGCACCGGCGTCTCGTAATCCAGGCGTTTGGCGGGGGAGAGAAGGTAGAGCATCGGCACGATCGAAAGGCGGATGATGGGCGGGCGCGGGTCAGTGGACTTCCCCACCCTCGGGGCATACGGGCAAGGCGCCCAGCGCCTCCTCCCAGGTGCGGCGCGGGATGTGGGTGCGCAGGCGCTGCAGCGCGCACTCGATCAGCGCCGGGTGCAGTTCGTGGCCGACCCCGTGCGCGACGTCGAGCGTGGCGTCGCCGCGGCGCTGCGCCAGGTGCTCGAAGGCCTGCTGCACGTCGGCGAGCGTGAAGATCGCGTCCTCCCTGCCGTGCAGGAAGTGCAGCGTCGTGAAACGCGGTGCGGCCGCGGGCAAGCTGCAGTAGCGGCTGCCGAAGGCGAGCACGCGCCCGGCGATGCCGTCGTGCCGCGCGACGAGTTCGAGCGCCAGCAGCGCGCCCTGCGAAAAGCCCGCAAGGCAGGTCGCAGCCGGGGGCACGGACAGGCGCTGCTGTTGCGCGCGCACCCAGTGTTCGAGCGGCTCCAGCTGCGCGGCCACGCGCGCGCGCCACAGCGCGGCGTCCTGCTCCAGGCCTTCGATCGAATACCACATGCGGCCCCGCCGGCCACCGTCGACCGGTGTCGGCGCCTCGGGCGCGAGCAAAGCGGCCTGCGGGAACTCGCGCCTCAGCGCCGCAGCCAGCGGCGCCATCGCCCGCCCCTGCTGCGCCCAGCCGTGCAGCAGCAGCACGAGCTGTTCGGGCCGTCCCGAGGCGGGCAGGTGCTCGATGGCGATCTCCATGGCGCGCATTGTGGCCTGCGCCGGCCTAACGGAAGTCGCGGCTGCGGCTGTCCAGGCCTTGCAGCAGCGGCGTGTGGTCGACGAGCCGGTGTGCGACCAGATGCCGCACCTCGCCCTCGCGCTGCCAGACGCCGTAGACCGTGAGCAGCCGGCTTCCCAGCAGCGCACGCCGCTGCCGGCGCACGAGCTGCGGCCAGCAGATGACGTTGACGACGCCGCTCTCGTCCTCGAGCGTGACGAAGACGACGCCCGCGGCCGTGGCCGGGCGCTGGCGGTGCGTCACCAGGCCGCTGGCGCGCGCGAGGCGCCCGTTCGGGTAGTCGCGCAGCACCGCCGCCGGCTGCACGCCGAAGGCGCCGAGTTGCGCGCGCAGCAGCGCCAGCGGGTGCGGGCCAAGGCTCAGCCCGGTGCTGCGGTAGTCGGCCAGCAGTTCCTGCGCGGTGTCGGGCGCAGCGAGATCGGGCGTCGCCTCGTGCGTGCGCGTGGCCTGCAGCAAGACCGTGGCGCGCGTGTCGACGCCGGCCACCGCCCAGGCGGCACGGTGGCGGTGGCCGGCCAGCGACGCCAGCGCCCCGGCAGCGGCGAGCCGCCCGAGCGCATGCGCGTCCAGCCGCGCACGTCGCGCCAGGTCCTCGGCGCCGGCAAAGGCGTCCTCCGCGCGGGCCGCGAGCAGGCGCTGCGCGGCGTCCTCGGCGAGGCCGTGGATGCGGCCCAGGCCCAGCCGCACCGGCTGCAGGGCGGCGCCCTGCCCTGCGGCGTCCGCCGCGGCCGCGGGCTCGAGCGTGCTGTCCCACGCGCTGCACGTCACGTCGACCGGCAGCACGGCGACGCCGTGCGCGCGCGCGTCGCGCACGAGCTGCGCCGGCGCGTAGAAACCCAGCGGCTGGCTGTTCAGCAGCGCGGCGAGGAAGGCGTCGGGGTGATGGCACTTGAGCCAGGCGCTGACGTAGACCAGCAGCGCGAAGCTGGCGGCGTGGCTCTCCGGGAAGCCGTACTCGCCGAAGCCCTCGATCTGCTTGAAGATGCGCTCGGCGAACTCGGCGCTGTAGCCCTTGGCGCGCATGCGGCCGACGAGCCGCTCGTGAAACGGTTCCAGCCCGCCCTTGCGCTTCCACGCCGCCATCGCGCGGCGCAACTGGTCGGCCTCGCCGGGGCTGAAGTCGGCGGCCAGCATCGCCAGCTGCATCACCTGCTCCTGGAAGATCGGCACGCCCAGCGTGCGCGCGAGCGCCTGACGCACTTCCTCGCTCGGGTAGTCCTCGGCCTCCAGGCCCTGGCGGCGGCGCAGATAGGGATGCACCATGCCGCCCTGGATCGGCCCCGGGCGCACGATCGCGACCTGGATCACGAGATCGTAGAAGCAGCGCGGCTGCAGCCGCGGCAGCATGCTCATCTGCGCGCGGCTCTCGACCTGGAACACGCCCACGCTGTCGCCGCGGCACAGCATCGCGTAGGTGGCCGCGTCCTCGGCGGGAACGTCCTGCATCGTGAACGAGCGGCGCCCGAGCTTGGCGGCGACGAAACCCAGCGCGCGGCGGATCGCGCTCAGCATGCCCAGCGCCAGCAGGTCGACCTTGATCAGCCCGAGCGCGTCGAGGTCGTCCTTGTCCCACTGGATGACGCTGCGCCCGGGCATGGCCGCGTTCTCCACCGGCACCAGGCGCGCAATCTGCTCGCGCGCGATGACGAAGCCGCCCGGATGCTGCGAGAGATGGCGCGGAAAGCCCACCAGCGTGCGGCTCAGCTCGACCCACAGCCGCGGCAGCGGCGCCTCGGGGTCGAAACCGTGCTCGCGCAGGCATTCGGGCGTGAGGCCGCCGTCGACGAACCGGTGCTGCGCCCTGGCGACCGCGTCGACGCGGTCGAGGTCGATTCCCAGCGCACGCCCGACGTCGCGCAGCGCCGAGCGCGGACGCCAGGCGACGGCGACGGCGGTGAGCGCCGCGCGATGGCGGCCGTACTTGCGGAAGACATGCTGGATCACCTCTTCGCGGCGCTGGTGCTCGAAGTCGATGTCGATGTCCGGCGGCTCGTTGCGCTCGGCGCTGATGAAGCGCTCGAACAGCACCGACATGCGCGCCGGATCGACCTCGGTGATGCCGAGCGCATAGCACACCGCCGAGTTCGCCGCGCTGCCCCGCCCCTGGCACAGGATGCCTTGCGCGCGCGCCCAGTGCACGAGCTCGGCCACGGTGAGGAAATAGGGCTCGTAGCGCAGCTGCGCGATCAGCGCCAGCTCGTGCTCGACGATGGCGCGCACCGCAGACGGCGCCGCATCCCGCGCATAGCGCCGCCGCAGGCCCTCCTCGGTCAACTGCCGCAGCCAGCTCGTGGGCGTATGGCCAGCCGGGACGATCTCGTCCGGATACTCGTAGCGCAACTCGTCGAGCGAGAAGCGGCATTGCCCAGCGAGCTCGAGCGTGGCCTGCAGCCACTCGGGCCGGTACAGCCGGGCCAGCCGCGCGCGCGAGCGCAGGTGCGCCTCGGCGTTGGGCTCGAGCGCATGGCCGCAATCGGCCACCGGGCGGCGCAGGCGCGTCGCGGTGAGCACGTCCTGCAGCGGCTTGCGCGAGCGTGCGTGCATCAGCACGTCGCCCACGGCGACGATGCGCAGGCCGGTGAAGGCGGCCACGCGCTGCACCGCATCGACGAGCAGCGCATCGTGCGCGCGCAGCAGCAGCGGCAGCGCAAGCGCGCAGCGCTCGGCGCCGAACCAGGTCTTCAGCCAGACGGCCTGCGCGAACAAGGCCTCGAAAGGCGCGTCCGATGGCGGTGACGACGGCGACCCCAGCACCGCCGACGTGAGCAGCAGCGCAAGGCAGTCGGGCAGGCCGGCGAGCATCGGCGCCTCGGGCACCTGGCCTTCCAGATCCGCGGCCAGCGCCCGGTACTGCCCCTTGGACGCACGCCGGCGCGCCACTGTGATCCATTGCGACAGATTGCCGTAACCGCGCCGCGTCTGTGCCAGCAGCACCAGGCGCGCGCCGGGTCCGCGACCTGCGGCGCGGCCTTCGACGTGGCGATCAGCGCCGGCCGCGACCTGCGGCGCCTCGAGCTGCATCGTCGCGCCGACGATGAGCGGCAGCCCGCATCGCCGCGCCTGCGCATGCGCACGCACGATCCCCGAGAGCGAGCACTCGTCGGTGATCGCCAGCGCCGCGTAGCGCAGCGCCCTGGCACGCGCCACCAGTTCCTCCGGATGCGAAGCCCCGCTGAGGAAGCTGAAGTTGCTGCGACAGGCGAGCTCGGCATAGCCCGGCAGCGCGAACGCCGCGCGCGGCGGGCGGGGGCTCGAGGGCGGCGACAAGGCGAGAACTCCAGCGCACGGCGTGCTGCCATACGAGGAAGCACCGGCGGAAGCACCGAGCATACTGTATGTACGTACAGTTGTCCCAAACCGCTGACGCGGTAGAGGGTGTCGCAGCCGGAGGCTCGTCTGCCGTTGTTCTCCACTCTCGATCGTGCGGGCATGTGCCCGCGATCGACTGGGAGAGGACGATGACACCGCTTCGTCAACGCATGCTCGACGCGCTCGAGCTGCGCGGCATGGCCGCGCTTCGCCAAGTCCTTGATCTCGGCCGGGCACCGCAGGTGTCGATGACGCCAGCGAAAGGCGGTGCTGCGGTCGACCTCGAGTACACGTTCTTCGCCAGATCGATGCCGATCGTCGCAATCTGCATGGCGGGCACCCCGTCCGGTCCGCGGGGCGTCGGTCAGTTGCAGTTCTGCCCACCGGCCAGCCAGGCCTCGACCCTCTCGTGCCAGGCACTGGTGCTGGAGGGCGGCGCCTTCGGCAGTGCAGAGCCGGGCACCGCACCGCTGTTCACGGCCCACAGGATGAGGGAGTCGTTCGTCAGGTGATTGGCGATGTTGATGCTCAGCGTCTTGGTCATCTGGCACATCTGGGCAGCTGTCTTGTTGCGGAAGTCCATCGTTGCCGGCGGTGCGTGCCAGTTGGATGCGCCGCCCAGGCTGTGGCAGGTGCTGCAGGTCGAGCCGACATGGTGATTCGGCTTCGTCGACGGGCTGGCGTTGACACCATGGCAGTTGGTACAGCGGGGATGCTGGTAGGTCGGCAGCAGCAGCTCGGTGAAAGTCGCTCCTGACGGCGCCGGGCCGGCGGTCACCGTGAACAGACGGTTCAGCGTGGTCAGTGAGCAGCGTCGGCCCTTCTCGGGAAAGTTGGCGCAGCCGCGCACGCTCCAGCTGAAGGTCACATCGCGCGAGCTGACGCTGCCCTGGTGCGGTGGTGCAGACGGATTGCCCGCTGGCGGCACGATGATGAAGCGCTCGTAGGGCGCCCACGGGCTGCACTGGTTGCTGGCGTTGCAGGCCTGTGCCGTCCACTCGGCCACGCTGCCGGCACGGCTGACCGGCAGCAGGACCGTGAAGCCCCGGTGCCGCTGACGCGCTCGTTGCTGGCGCAGCTCAGGTTGTAGCTGGTCGCGCCACCGCTGCCGCCGATCAGCTCCGTCTGTTGTGCGGCCGCAAACGGCAAGGCGAAACTCAGCGTGCTGCCGAGCAATGACTTGAGGATCCAGTTCATCGTCATCTCCTGGTCATTGGGCCCATTCGCGGCGTTCTTCACCGCAGCAGCAGGGCGCGCCACTCGCTGATTGCTCGGCTGCGCCCCTCGTCGTCCAGCGCCAGCACGCGCCAGCGCAGGGTCTGGCCCTGGCGGCCCTGCAGGGCCCAGGGCGGCGGCTGGTAGCGGCCGGCGGCCGGCAGCACGTAGGCCGCCCAAACCGGCTGGCGGTCGACCTCGATCTCCACGCGCAGCAGCGCGGCGGCGGCCGGCTCGACCCAGGCCAGCTCCAGGCCGTCCAGCGCCGCCTCGGCGCCCGGCGCGGGCAACAGCAGGCTCATCGATGCATCGCCGGCGGCGGCGTCGCGCGCGCCGGCGGCACCCACGTGGTAACGCAGCACCGGCAGCGGGAAGGCGGCCACGCCGCCGGCGGCAACGATGCGGCCGCCGCCGGTATTCGACGCCGCCTCCTTGTCGTCGCTGGCCTCGATGCGCAGCAGCAGCAGGTGCGGGCCGTCGAGCGTGGTCGGTACGCGTGACGGGTCGGGCCCGGGCAGGCGCAGCTCGCCGGTGGGCGGCAGAAAGACCTCGAAGCGTTCGACCAGCTGCCAGCGCCGCTGCAGCACGCGGCGCTCGACCGGCAGCGTGGCGGCGGTGAGCAGGTCCTCGTCGTCGGGCGCCGGGTCGCCGGGGCGGGCCAGCTCCCAGCGGCCGCGCAGCACGCCGCTGCCGTTGTAGCGCAGCAGCGCGCTCCAGGCCGGCAGTGCATCGCCGTGCGCCAGCGTCAGCACGGTGGCCTGGCCAGCTTCGCCGTCGAAACCCAGCCGCACCTCGTGCAGCGCCAGCGGCGTGCGCGCGCCGCCGCCGCCCATGCGGCAGGTCACGACCACCCAGCGGTCACCGGCGGGGCCGGTGAAGCGGCGCACGTAGAAGAAGGCCGAATGCTGCCCGTCCTGCGCATCCTGGAAGGCACGCCGCGCCACCGAGGCCGGGATGGTCATGATGTCGGTCAGGTTGGCGAAGCCGCCGCTGCGGCTCGGGCGCGAGCGGTCCAGCGCCGCCGGCAGCCGGCCGTAGACGGTGCCCGGTGCGCAGGGGTTGCTGGTCTGCACCGCCACCGGCTGTTGCAGCTGCGGGTTGGCGGTCATCAGGTCGGGTCGCAGCTCGCCGCACCAGAAGGCCTCGGCCGGCTGCTCGCCCGGGTCCAGCCCCTGGAAGGTCAGGAAGACCGTGCTCGGCCCCGAGGCGCGCACGTTGACGCCGAAGGGGTTGACGCCGACCACGGCCTGCACCGGCGCTGTGGCGGCCAGCAGGCCGACGGTCGCTGCCACGACGCGGCCGATCCCCTTCAGCCATGCGGTTGTCGAGCCAGGCATTGCCACCCCCGGTTCAGAAGAAGCCCACGGCCAGGCCGATGTCGACCCACCAGCCGCGCCAGTCGACGGCGAGGCCGAAGCGGTCGTCGCGCTGCCGCTCGGTCTGGTGTGCCACTCGCAGCGTCAGCTGTGCCGGCAAGGGCTTGTCGATGCCCGGCAGGTCGAAGCGCCGGCCGGCATGCAGCTGCACGCCGGCGGAATGCGATCGCGCCAGGCCCGTCGAATCGCGGCCACGGTTGAGCGATCCCTGGCCGCCGAAGCTCCAGCGTTCGTCGGGCCGCCAGTCCAGGCCGAGCGTGGCGCCGGCGATGCGCTGCGTGACGTCCGTCTCCACGTTCAGCTGGCGGCTGCGCGACAGGCCGGCCTGAGCCTGCCAGCGTTCGTCGAAGGCCCAGGACAGCTGCCAGGTCTGGCCCAGGCTGCGCGCATCCGCCCGTTCGCGGCCGGGCTGGCGGTTGTCGAGCGTGGTGCGCGAAACCTGCCAGCCGAAGGCGCCCTTGGGCAGCACCCAGCCCAGCTGCAGCTGCTGCACGCCATTGACTTGGTCGGGCCGCTGCGAGGCGGCAAAGCCCGAGGCCTCGGGCGGCGGCAGGTTGGCCGCGCGCTGGTGCAGGCGCTGCAGGCTCAGGTTGAGGCTGGGCCAGGGCGAAGGGCCGTTGGCACCCAGCCAGCGCGGCAGCGGCAGGCTCAGCGTGGCCATGCCGTCGTCGGTGCGCGTGCGCAGCAGCGTCGCCACGCGGTCGAGGTTGTCGACCCGCTGCTGCCACTGCAGTCCCAGCGCCGCACCGGCCCAGCCGAACTGCGCGCCGATACGGCTCAGGCGCTGGTCGGGCGTCACCGCCGCCGCCAGGCTGCGGTACAGCGGCGCCGCCTGCTCGTGGCGCAGGTGCACCGCCAGCGACGGCGCATCGGGTGTTTCGCCCGCCGGCTGCAGCAGCACCGCGTGCAGCTCGGCGCTGTAGGCGTTGCGTGTCACCGCCCGCACCGGCTTCAGCTCGCCGCCCAGCGCCAGCAGCGGGTCGTAGGGGTTGACGAAGCGCGACCGTGCAAAGGCCAGTTCGCCGCGCAGCCGGCCACCGGCCGTCTGTCCGCCCACGCGCAGCGACAGGCCGCGGCTGTGCTCGGCATCGGGCACCTGGCCGGCGTTGAAGTCGCGCCGCGGCAGCAGCGAGGCATCGAGCAGGGCGATGTCGGCGCGCAGGCCGCCGGGGCGCTCGGGCAGCAGCTCCAGGCCCCAGGACAGCATCTGCACGCGGTGTTCGGAGTCCTCCAGCCCGAGCAGGTTGTCCCAGCCGACGATCTGCGTGCCGTTCAGCAGGTACAGGCCGAGTTCGCCACCGGCGCCCAGGTTGCCGTGCAGCGCCAGGCCGCGGCGCGACAGGTCCTGCGCCAGCAGCGGGTGGTTGCGCGCGCTGAGGTGGCCGAGTTCGGCGCGGTAGCTCGCCGGCTCGCCGCGGGCGATGGCAACGCGGTAGTCGGCCAGGTCGAGCTTGGGCGCGCGATCGGCCAGTTCGCCGTGACGCAGGGTCTTGGCGCGGTGGCTGTTGCCGCTGCCGTTGAGGCCCGCCTCGAAGCGCCAGCCCTCGCGCGCCGCGTTCCAGGCCAGGCCGGCCTGGGTGGCGACGTCGGCATGGGTGCCGCGTGGCGAGAACGCCTGGCCGTCGCTGCGGTGCTCGGCGGCGCGGCTGTCCACGCCCAGGTGCAGGCGCGGCTGCAGCGTGCTGCGCTCGAAGCCGGCGGCGGTGCGCACCTTCAGCGGCCAGCGGCCGATCTCGCGCCAGTCGCGGGCGTCCTGCAGCACCAGCTGGTGTTCGCCGGCCGGCCAGTGCAGGACCCGCGGCGCCAGCTCCAGCAGGCCGCCGCCGGGGCGGCGCAGCATCGGCGTGACCTCGGTGCTGCCGATGAAGGCGCGCAGCGCGCCCGGCGGCGGCAGGTCCAGGCCCTCGGTGGGCAGGCGCAGCACCTGGTCGTGGGCGACCCAGGCGTCGCCCGGTGCGGCCGTCGCCGCCAGCGCCGGCCAGGGCCAGACCACGATCAGAATCGGCAACAGCAGCGGGTGGCGGAGGGCGTGCGGCATGGGTCGGCTTCCATCCGGCCGCCGGTGGCAGCGACCGTGCCGGCAGTGTCGGAATCCGGCATCCGCATGCCCATACCGCGAAGCCGCGAGGGGCATCGCGCCTTTGTGGGATCGACGGGCTCAGGCCGGCTCGCCCACGGCCGCGAAGCGAACCACCCACTCGCGCGCCGGCCCCAGCGCATCGAGCCTGGGCCGCGACAGCGGTCGCCCCGCCAGGCGGCCGGCGGCGAACAGCACGCCGGCCACCGGAAGTGGCAGCCGCGCTGCAGACGCAATTCGAGCGCGTGCGCGAGCTCGACCGCCGCCAGGTGGTGGCCGACGAGCGCGAACGCCTCCTGCGCGACATGCACGACGCGCAACGCGAAGCCTGCGGTCAACCCATCGGCGACCGTTGCGCACCACCGGCGATGAGCCGTGCATGCTCGCAGCGCTCGAGACCTCGCATGCCGCCCCTGACCCTAGTCGCGCGGCGAGAGCAGTGAACGGCGCCACTGGGCCGGCGTGCGCCCGGTCCAGCGTCGGAAGGCCCGCGTGAATGAGGTCTGCTCGCGGTAACCCAGGCGGGCGACGATCTCGACGATCGGCTCCGGACCAGCCAGCAGGCGCGTCGCCTCGTCGCGCCGGAACGCCTCGACCACTTCGGTCCACGTGCGGCCTCTCGCCACCAGCCGACGCTGCAGCGTGCGCACGGACATGCCCAGCAGTCGTGCCACGCTGCGTGCGTCGGCGCCCTGATCGGCCAGGGCATCGCGCAGCCGCGCCCGTATCGCCAGCTCCAGCGCATCGGCCGAGCTTTGCATCAGACCCAGATCCTCGACGCTGCGCCTCAGCGTGCCGTGCAGGTACGGGTCCGCCCGGCGCAGCGGCAGGCCCCACATCGCTGCGGGAATCGCCAGCGCCGCCACCGGGCTGCCGTGGTGGACGGGCACGCCCAGCAGCCGGGCCTGGGGTGAGCCGCCCGGCGGCGCATCGCAGCGCAAGCAAGCGAACGCGGGCTGGAACGCGCCGTCGGTACCCGCCCGGAAGCGTCCGACGAACAGCGCCACAGTCATCTCGCTGGCGATGAACGGCGGCCGCTCGTCGTCCGGAGTCAGCAGCCGCACCCAGCGCAGCCCGTCGGCCACATCCAGCTCGAGCCGGATGCCACCGGCCACCAGCCGCAAATGCAGTGCCAGCGATTCGAAGCCGCCGCCGACCGTGACGCTGCTGCCCGCCAGGTAGTCGGTGAAGCCGAAGGCGCCGTAGGGGATGGCCAGGCCCAGCGCCGTGGCCATTGCCGGATCGGGGCGCTGGCGCAAGGCGGCTTCCCACAGCCGCCCGAGACAGTCTGCGCCCACCCGGGCTGCCGGCGGTGGCGGATCAGCCAGCTCGACGCCGAGCGCATGGATCAGGTCGGCGCGATCCAGGCCCAGTTGGACCAGCCCTTCGACCATCGCATGCACCGTGATCGCGGCGACCTGGCCTGCCATGGCGCTTACGGTTCAGACAATGGCACGCCACGGCAAGCCTGCGCCGGCCGGGGCAAGGATCATCGCGAGATGCATGGGCACACCGAGGATGCGACGTGCGAAAGACCATCACTTCTACCATCACCTGCAGCCGGCCCGGTGTCAGGCGGCACCTGTGGCTCGTCGCCCGTCGCAGTGCGATGGCCGCCAAGCGCGTGACCGCGACGGCCATGGTTCTGTTCACGCATCCGGTGTCGGCCGCTCCTGCCGATGTGGATGCGACGGTCACCGACCTGAAGCACGAGGGGGCACGCGTGCGGTGCGCCTTGTTCGCGTCGGCCAACGGGTTCCCGAACGCGGACAAGGCGATCGCCAGGTCCGTCGGCCCGGTTGCCGCAGGAAGGGCGACATGCCTCTTCGCCGCCGTGCCTGCGGGCCACTATGCCCTGGCCGCCTTCGAGGACCGCAACGGCAACGGCTCACTGGGTGTCAACCTGTTCGGCGCGCCGGTGGAAGGCGTCGCTTTCAGCCGCGACGCCCGCGGTCGGTTCGGGCCGCCGGGCTTCGAAGCCGCGCGCTTCGTGCATGGCACCGAGTCGACACGGCTGCACCTGCGGGCCACGTACTGAACACGCTGCACCCGGGTGCGGATCGACGACATCGCCATGAAGAGCTTCCATCACGCCGGCCTGTTGCTGTCGCCGCTGATCGTCTTCTGGGAGGCCACCGGCTTCGGCCAGCCGCTGCCCGGCGCCAGCGCTGGCGCGCTGGCCGCGGCGGCCCTGGTCGTCTGGAGCCGGCGACGCGGCGAAGACCGCCTGCTGCCAGCGGGCCTGCTGCTGATGCTGGCCTTGGCCACGGCACTGCTGACCTTCGGAGCCGGCCCCTGGGTGGGGTGGGTGCCGGCGGGCGTGTCGTTGGCCGCCGGGGTACTGATGCTGCTCGGCGCGGCGATCGGCCGGCCCTGGACCGCCGTCATTTCGGCGTCCGACTGGCCAGGCATGACGGCCGATCCGGTGTTTCTGCGTGTCAACCGCGGCATGTCGCTGCTGTGGGCGGCGGTGGTGGCGTGGATCGGCGTAGCCACCGTCCTCGGGCTCGGCCCGCCGGCCCGGTGGGCGCCGCTCGCGGCAGCCATTGCGCTGTCGCTGTGGCTGCCGCAGCGCTGGGTGCATGCCTCTTTGCAGCATCGGCTCGCGCAAGCCGACCCCAACCCCTGGCCCTCGCCCCTGAAGGCTCCACGGCGCTCCCTTGTCGCTGCCGACGTGATCGTGGTCGGCTCGGGCATCGGCGGGCTGACGGCGGCGGCCCTGCTGGCACGTGCCGGCGCAAGCGTGCAGGTGTACGAGCAGCACGACAAGGCAGGGGGTTTCTGTCATCACTGGGAGGGCCAGGCCGGCACCCCGGAGCAGCCGCTGGTGTTCCGCTTCGATGCCGGCGTGCACGACGTCAGCGGCGTCCATCCCGGCGGCACCGTGCAGTCTCTGGTGCGACGCTTGAACCTGGAGAACACCGTCGATTGGCGCGTGCTGGACCATTGTTTCGTCGACGATGATGGCGCTTGGCGGGTACCGCGGGGTTGGGACGCGTTCACCGCCGCCCTGGCGCAACGCCATCCGGACGACGCACCGGCGCTGCGCAGTGCGCTTGCGCTGCTGGCACGGATTCACCAGGGCATGTTCGCAACGGCGCACAACCGCGGCGGCGTGCCCGGACAGCCGGATACCGTGCCGGGGCTGTTGGCCTTCGCGCAGGCGTTCCCCGACGCCGTGCGCTGGCTGGACGCTCCGATGGTCGAACTGCTGGCCGCACACCGCGTGAGCGAACGTGCACAGGCAGCGCTGCTGGGCCTGGCGGGCTACGTCACGCACCGCCCGCGTGAGCTGCGCGTGCGAGACTACGTGCCGCTGCTGGGCGGCTACTTCGTGCATGGCGGTGCCTACCCCGTCGGCGGCTCGGGCCAGCTGGCGCAGGCGCTGGTCGACAGCATCGAGCTCGACGGCGGGGGCGTGCACCTGGCCTGCCCGGTCGCGCAGGTGCTGCTGGACGGTGCGCAGGGCCGTGCGGCCGTGCGGGGCGTGCGCCTGCACGATGGCCGCGAACTGCGCGCAGCGGCCGTGGTGCTGGGCGCCGAGCCGCTCGCTGCGGTGCACACGTTGTTCGCGCCCGGCGCGCTGCCGCCAGCCTGGGCGCAGCGGTTGCGAAGCCTGCCGCCGTCGGCCTCGATGCTGACGGTGCATCTGGGCATCCGCGGCGAGCTGCACGGCCTGGCGCCGGTGAACCACCTGCACATCAACGCTCGCAGGCTCGAGGTCGTGCTGCCCAGCCTGGTCGATCCATCGGCGGCGCCGCCGGGGCATCACACGGTGGAACTGATGCAGTTGCTGGACCCGGCGCGCTCGCGCGACTGGTTCGAGCAGCCCGATCTCACCGATGCGCAGGCGCAGCGCCGCAGCGTCGCATATGCGGAGCGCAAAGCCGCATTCGCCGAGCCGATGATCGACGCCGCCGCACGCCTTGTGCCCGGGCTGCGCGAGCGAATCGTCTGGCGCAGCGAGGCCAGTCCCTTGACCTACCGTCGCTACGGCTGGAGCAGCTTCGGCGCGGTGTACGGCACCCGCGATCCGCACCGGCCCCTCACGCGCCGCAGCCCGGTGGCCGGCCTCGTGGTCGCGGGCGCGGCCACGCACGGACCCGGCATCGAGGCCGTCATGATCTCCGGTGCCGAAGCGGCCGACGCGCTGTGGCCCGGGTTGCTGTCCGCGCCATCCGATGGGCTTCCGACGGGAGTTGGACGATGAACCTGCGCCATGGGATCCGCCTGTTGCACCTGGTCGCGGCCGTGCTCATGGGCACCTTCGTCTACAGCCCTTGGGGGCGAATACCGGCCTTCGCCTTCGTGATCGAATTCGTGGCCCTTCCTGCACTGGCGCTCAGCGGCCTGGCCCTGTGGCTGCTGCCGCGCCTTCGCGGCAGCCTGCGTGGACAAAGGCGCCAATGATGAGGTTTCGACTGAAGCCGTCGCGGCGTGCCGCCGGCATCGCGCTGGTCACGGGAGGCTCCTCGGGCTTGGGCGCCGCGCTGTGCGTGGACCTCGCGTCGCGCGGCTGGTTCGTGCTCGCGGCCAGCCGCCGAGCCACCGCGCCGGCGGCGGCACCTGGGGTGGCGGGACGCATCGAAGCGGTTGAGCTGGACGTGTGTCGGCCGGAGTCCATCGCGCGCCTGTCGGCGCAACTCGACGATGACGGCCGCATGCCGGAACTGCTGATCAACTGCGCCGGCATCAACATCCACGGCGTGTTCGAGGAACTGTCCCGCGACCAGGCGCGCGCCATCATGGACACCAACTTCCACGGCGTGGCCGATACCCTGCGCAGCTTCCTGCCGGCGATGCGCGAACGCCGCCGCGGCACGGTGTTGACGATCGGCTCGCTGGCCGGGCTGCTGGCGCCGCCCGGCGAGGCCCTGTACGCGGCCAGCAAGCATGCGCTGGAGGGCCTGCACGAATCGCTGCACCACGAGGTCCAGCGGTTCGGCGTCAGGGTCTGCCTGGCCGAGCCGGGCTATATCCGGACCGATCTGGCGCGCTCCGCGGGAGAACCGGCAGCGCGCATCGCTGACTACGCGCGCTTGCGACCGGTGCTGCACGAACACTGGGCGGCATCGATCGCCGCAGGCACGCCTGTCGAGCGCGCAGCGCGGGAGATCCTCGACTGGGCGATCGAAGGCAACGGCTTTCGACGGCGCTTCGGGGCCAACGCTCGCTGGTTGCCCTGGTTGAAAGCCTTTTTGCCGCAGCCGATGTATGACGCGGGATTGCGGCGCCGCTTCAGAGCCTAGCGTGCGTGGTCGCTTCGGCCGACAAGCGTCCGTTGCGGCTGGCCGCGCCGGTTCAACCGCGCCGAGGTCGATGAAGCGCTTGCCGTCGACGAACACCCACAGGTCATCGTCACCGGTGAAGCCGAAGGAGTAGTCGGCGCCGGCGGTCGGGTCCGCAAAGGACAACAGACCTTCCAGGTGCAGCGTGAAGTGGTCGTTGTGACTGCGTCCCTGGTTGCCGAAGAGCGCGCCGTCAAGCGGGAAGAAGCTTGACGACGCATAGGTGTAGACGCCGGTGCCCTGAGCGGTCCCGGCGAGCGTGAGCGCGTACGGCGTGCTCGGGTCGTAGCCGGGACTGCGTCGTCGCGGGCAGTCCGGCTGCACGGCTGCACGGTTGCGCGCCTTGGCGTAAGTTCCGGCCCTCGTCCTCCACCCGCGGTGAACACCATGCCCAAGACCCTGATCGAACCCTTTCGCATCAAGAGCGTGGAGCCCATCCACGTCACCACGCGCGCCGAACGCGAGCAGATGCTGCAGGCCGCGCAGCTCAACGTCTTCAAGCTGCGCGCCCAGGACGTGCTCATCGACTGGCTGACCGACTCCGGCACCGGCGCCATGTCCAGCCGCCAGTGGGGCGCGATCATGGAGGGCGACGAGAGCTACGCCGGCGCGCGCAGCTTCTACCGGCTTCAGAAGGTCATCGAAGAGATCACCGGCATGCCGCACTTCATCCCCACGCACCAGGGGCGCGCGGCCGAGAAGGTGCTCTTCACCGCCGCCTGCAAATCCGGCGACCTGGTGCCCAACAACTGCCACTTCGACACCACGCGCGCCAACCTCGAGTACCTGGGCGTGCAGGCCGAGGACCTGGTCGTCGCCGAGGGCCTGCAGCCCGAACGGCGGCACCCCTTCAAGGGCAACATCGACCTGCCGCGCCTGGAAGCCCTGCTGCAGCGCGAGGGCGCGCGCATTCCCTTTGGCATGCTCACCGTCACCAACAACACCGGCGGCGGGCAGCCGGTGTCGATGGCCAACATCCGCGCCTGCGCCGAGATGCTGCACCGCCACGGCAAGCCCTTCGTGATGGACGTGTGCCGCTTCGCCGAGAACGCCATGTTCATCAAGATGCGCGAGGAGGGCTACGCGGACAAGTCGATCCGCGAGATCGCGCGCGAGATGTTCTCCCACGCCGACGCCGCCACCATGAGCGCGAAGAAGGACGGCATGGTCAACATCGGCGGCTTCATCGTGCTGCGCGACGAGCGCTGGCTGGACGCGGCGCGCAACGGCCTCATCATGATGGAGGGCTTCCCGACCTACGGCGGCATGGCCGGGCGCGACCTGGAGGCGCTGGCCGTCGGCCTCGAGGAGGGCCTGGAGGAGGACTATCTGCGCTACCGCCTGCGCACCGCCGAGTACCTGGGCGAGCGCCTGGACGCCGCCGGCGTCGGCTTCGTGCGGCCCACCGGCGGGCACGCCGTCTACCTCGACGCGCGCACCGTGCTGCCGCACATGCCGATCGAGCACTACCCGGCCTGGGCGCTGTGCAATGCGCTCTACCTCGAAGGCGGCATCCGCGGTGTCGAAGTCGGCTCGGTGATGTTCGGCAAGCGCCTGGACGACGGCAGCGAGACCTACCACAGCATGGAACTGGTGCGCCTGGCCTTCCCGCGGCGCATGTACACGCAGTCGCACTTCGACTACGCCGCCGAAGTCATCGCCGAACTCAAGGAGAAGGCGGACTCGATCCGCGGCGTGCGCATCAAGCGCCAGCCGCGCTTCCTGCGCCACTTCACGGCGGATTTCGAGTGGGTGTGAGGAGTCCGCCCTGGAGCGAGAGGACATCGACAGTGGCGACGACCCCTCGGCAGCGACCAGGACGCCGGCCAAGGGGATGTTCCTTCACGAGCAGGTCGTCATGACCGCGCATATTCCATTCGTGACTGGCGCTGGGGGCGCCTGGTTCGGACGGGCCGGGCCGGCCCTGCCGCGCCTCGCCTGAACCTGGGAGGGCCCGTGCCCACCGCCGCGCCGATACTGGCCTTGCCGCCGCCGGCCCCAGCCATCACCATCGCACCCGTCATGCACCGTGTCCTGCTGCTCGAAGACGACCCCGTCACGCGCGACCGCCTGGCCGGCATCGTCGCGGCGGCGCCGGGGCTCGAGCTGGCGGCGGCCCTGGCGGATGTGCGCAGCGCGCTGGCCTGGCTGGCCGCGCACGAGCCGCCGCGTGTGCTGCTGGCCGACCTGCATCTGCCCGACGGCAGCGGCGTCGACGTCATCCGCCGGCTGCGCCAGGTGGCGCCGGCCAGCGAGGCCATGGTCATCAGCGTCTTCGGCGACGAGGCCCATGTGGTCGGCGCCATCGAGGCCGGTGCCACCGGCTACCTGCTGAAGGACGCCGGCGCCGCCGAGATCGCGCAGGCGGTGCACCGGCTGATCGCCGGCGAATCGCCGATCAGCTCGGCCATCGCGCGCCACCTGCTGCGGCGCTACCAGACGCCGGCGGCGGCGCCGGCTGCGGCGCCGATGACGTCGCCGCTGACCGGGCGCGAACGCGAGGTGCTGCAGCTCATCGCCAAAGGCCTGTCGTACCAGCACATCGCGCAGGCGCTGCAGATGTCGCCGCATACCGTCACCACGCACATCAAGCAGATCTACCGCAAGCTCGAGGTGCATTCGCGCGGCGAGGCGGTGTTCGAGGCGATGCAGCTCGGCCTGCTGCCGCCCGCACCGCCGTGACCGGCCGTCGGCGCCGCGCGCTGGCGCTGGCCGCGGCGCTGGGCCTGCTGCTGGTGCTGCTGCTGGGCGAGCAGGCGGCGGCGCCCCCGGCGGTCTGGCGCATCACGCAGGCGGCCGCCGGCGCCGTGCTCGACGACGAGCGTCTGCAGCCGCAGGCGCTACCGCACCGCTGGCGCGACGATGCCGCTACCGGCAGCGGCCCGGCCACCCGCTGGTACCGCCTGCAGCGGCACCTGGAACAGGCCCCCGACGACCCGCAGGCGCTCTATGTGCCGATGCTGCGCGACAACGCCGCCGCCTACCTGAACGGGCGCTTCCTGGGCCAGGGCGGGCCCTTCGCCGACCCGGTGGCGCGGCTGGGGGCGCGGCCGCTGTGGCTGCCGGCGCCAGCTGCGCTGTGGCAGGCCGGCGACAACCGCCTGTACCTGCTGCTGAAGGCCGACCCGGCCTGGCGCGGCCAGCTGCCCGTGGTCGCGGTGGGGCCGGAATCGGCCCTGCAGCTGGCCTGGCGGCTGCGCGAGGCGCTGGCCGTCACGCTGCCGCAGCTGCTGGCCACCGCCGCCGGCGTGCTGGCGCTGACGCTGGGCGTATTGGCCGCCTACCGCCGCCACGAGCGGGCCTATGCCTGGCTGGCGCTGGCCGCGGCGGCGGTGGCGGCGGCGGCCTATGTGGGTGGTGTGGTCGAGGCGCCGCTGGCGCCGCCGGCCTGGGACCTGCTGGCCGCGGCCTTGAGCGGCCTGGCGCTGGCGGCGCTGGCGGCACTGCTGCCGGCACTGGCATCGCGCCAGCAGCAGCCACCCCTGCCGCTGGCCGCCACCGGCCTGCTGCTGGCCCCGGGCCTGCTGGTGGCGGCCACCGCCGTCGCCGGGCCCGATGCCGCGGGCCTGGGCATCAACCTGGCGCTGCTGACCGGTGGCCTGTGGCTGGCGTGGCAGGCCTGGCGCACGGGTGATGTGGCGCTGCTGCTGGCTGCAGCCCTGGCCGTGCCGGCGGTGCTGCTCGATGCCGCACGGCTGCCGCCGCTGGGCGCCTGGACGCTGGCCGGCGCCGAGCCGCTGCCGCTGCAGCCCTACGCGCTGGCGCTGCTGCTGGGCGCGGCCGCATGGCGGCTGCTGCTGCGCTTCGTCGACACGCTGAATGCGGTGGAGCTGCTCAACATCGACCTCGAGGCGCTGGTGCAGGCGCGCACCGCCGAACTGCAGACGCAATTCGAGCGCGTGCGCGAGCTCGAGCGCCGCCAGGTGGTGGCCGACGAGCGCGAACGCCTCATGCGCGACATGCACGACGGCGTGGGCGGCCACCTGGTGTCGGTGCTGGCGATGATCGAGGGCGGCCGCAGCGAGCCGGCACAGCTGTCGCAGGCGGTGCGTGATGCGCTCGACGACATGCGGCTGATGATCGATTCGCTGGAGCCGGTGGACGACGACCTGAATGCGGTGCTGGCCAGCTTCCGCGACCGCCTGGCGCCGCGCCTGCGGGCCGCGCAGGTGCAGCTGCACGTCGATGTGGCCCTGCTGCCGCCGGTGCCCGGGCTGACGCCGGCGCGCGTGCTGCACATCCTGCGCATGCTGCAGGAGGCGGTGGGCAATGCGCTTCGCCATGGCCGCGCTCGCACACTGTGGATCGAGGCGCGGGCGCAGCCCGATGGCGTGCACCTGTCGGTGCGCGATGACGGCATCGGCTTCGACCCCGCACAGGCGCGGCCTGGCCGCGGTCTGCAGAACCTGCGCCGCCGCAGCGAGGCGGTGGGCGCGCGGCTGCAGGTCGACAGCCGGCCCGGCGCCGGCTGCCGGCTGGCCTGGGTGCTGCCGCTGTCGGCACCGCCGGCGCCACCTTGAGGCACGGCCCCTGCCGACGGGAGTGCCTGCCCGCTCAAGGGCAGGTCAGGCGTTCGCCCAGCAGCCGGCAGCCATCGGGCGGGCCGCGCCGCGCCCACAGCGCCGGCAGGCCCAGGTCGGCCATGGCATCGGCAAAGCCGGGTTGGGCGCGCACGGCGGCCATCTCCGGCCACCACAGGTACTGCAGCCAGGCCGCCGGTGGCAGCGCCGCGTGGTGCTGCACCGCGCGCAAGCTGTGCGGCACGCCACCGAGCACGGCCTTCTCGAACAGATAGTGGGCAAAGTGCTGCCGCGTGCCGCCGTCGTGGCTGTCCAGGAGGTCCAGCACCGCGGTCCGCTGCGGGCTGCCGGGCGGCGTGGCCAGCGCCTGCGCATAGGCCGGCACCCAGTCGGCGGGCCAACGTCCACCCTGGCCGACCCAGCCGGCCAGCTCGGATGCCAGGGTCGCCAGGTCGCGCCGGCGCCCGGCCTCGACCGCGGCCGCCCAACCGATGCCGCCATGGCCGATCTGGCGCGCCAGCGCAACCAGCTCGCGCAGCGCGGCATCGTCGCCGCGCGCGCCATGGGCATAGGCCAGCACCTCCAGCGCCTCGGCGTCGAGCGCATTGAGCCGCGCGGCGGCCAGCGCCAGCTCCTGCGTGCGCTTCACATAGCCGGCGTGCAGGTGCAGCCTGGCCGCCAGCCGCAGCAGCCCTGGCAGCGTGGCGCCCTCCCGCAGCAGCGCATCCATGCGGTCGAAGGCCTCGACCCAGCGCCGGTTCTTCACGTCGTGGTTCATCAGCAGCGCCTGCGCACGCAGGTCGCCAGGGTCGGCGGCGATCAGTCGCTGTGCCAGCACCAGCGACTCCTGCTGCAGCGCCGCGCGCGTGGCGTGCATCTGCTCGGCCGTCTCCCGCTCGCCGGGCGGCCCCACATTGCCGACCAGCGCGCTGCGCATCTGCCAGTGCAGCACCTGCGCCGGCAGGTGCTGCGGCTCGGCGGCCAGCACCTGCTCGACCAGGCGCAGCGCGGTCAGCCGGTCTTCGATGCCGGGCCTGCGCGCCAGCTCGCGGGCGCGCAGCAGGTCGGCGTAGGCGACGTCGGCGATGCGCACGGCCGCTGGGCCGGCAACCGCGCGCCCCAGCAGCGGGCCCGCCGCCGCGGCCACGCGTTCGGGCAGGGCCTGCAGGTCGGCCAGCGTCAGTTCCTCGTCCAACTGCCAGTCCGGTCGCACCAGATCGGCGTCGCGCAGGGCCAGCCGCACCCGCAGCCGGTCGGCGCTGCGCACCTCCACACTGCCGCCCAGCACCCAGCGCACATTGAGCAGCCGGGCGAGCTGGCGGTCGTCCAGCCGCGTGGCCACGGCGGCGCGCGTGGCCTGGCAGGGCACCAGGCGCAGACCGCCCAGCCGGGCCAGGCGCGTGCCCAGGGCGTCGCAGACGCCGTCTGCCAGCACGCCGCCGCCGGTGGGCCGCGTGTCGGACAGGGGCCGGATGGCCAGGCCGGCATGCAGCAGGTCCTTCCGGCCCAGCGCGCGGTCCAGGGCGCCGGCCAGGTCGTCGGCGGCGCTGGCGGCCGCCGGCGGCGGTGCCGCGTCGCCCCACCAGCGGCCGATGCCCAGCAGCAGCGCCGCGGCCGCCATCACCAGGCCGATCGAAGCCAGCGCGAGCCAGCGCTGCAGCCCGGCGGCGGGCGGTGCGGGTGTCGAGGACATGGTCGGCATGTTGGCGCCAGTCGGCTCGCGGGCCCATGCGGCGGACCCTAACCACCCAGCGTGGCCGAGCGGAAGAATTCGAGCGTCAACGTGGGCTGGTGGTCGGCCGCATCGCTGTCGACCACCGCGCCCTGGTAGACGATGCGGTAGACGTGAACGCCGCTGGCAGGCGGCGAGGCCTCGACCAGCTTGACGGTGGCCTGCTGACCCGGCGCCAGGGCCGGCAGTGCCTGTGCCGGTGCCACGGCGCCGAGGGTCCACGCGCTGCTGCCCGGCGGGTCGGCGTGGCGCACCAGGCTCACGGCATTGGCGGCGCAGGCCGACCGGCTGCCGGCGTTGCGGAACTGCAGCGCGAAGTAGACCGGCTTGGCGCTGGACAGCCGCGTCGTGCTCGGCGCCACGAAGCTGGCCTGCAGTTCGCAGGCCGGGCTGGCCAGCGGCCAGGCCGGCAGCAGCGCCAGGGGCAGGACGAAAGGCAGGCGGGGCATCGGGACCTCCCGGACCGGCACGAAGGCGCCGGGCCTGCGGCGCACTGTGCCCCGCCGATGCCGGACCGGCCATCGCAGGAAGCTGGGATGCCGCCGCCGAAGCCGGCCGCCGACGATGCCGACCGCGCATCCGCTCGTCAACACACCGCCGCGAGGTTCACCATGCCAAGCCTTCGTGCCGAACACCGTGGCTGGACGCCGGGTCCAGGTGCCCGCTGCCTCATCGGCTCGATGGGGCTGATGGCCGCCGCCGTGCAGGCCGCGGCACCGGCACCGGGATCGACCGCCGACTCCGGCCTGCTGCGCGCGCTGACGCCGGCGCCACCGTCGATCAACGCCTTCCTGATCGAAGGGGGCGCGGCGGTCACGCCCAGGCGAGACGTCAGCCTGAGCTGGACGCTGAGCGGGCCGGCGGCCACGCATTTCCGCGTCAGCGAGTCGGCCGCGTTTGCGAACCAGGCCTGGAACCCGATGCCGCAGAACCTGCCCTGGCGCTGGCTCATCGGCTCGGCCGGCGAAGGGCCGAAGACGATCCACATCCAGTTCATGAACAACCACGGGCAGAGCGAGGTCCGGTCGGCCACCATCGAGCTGCGGACACCGCTGGTGATCCAGTCGTTCTCGATCGAAAACGGTGCCGCGGCCACCAGCAAGGCGCAGGTCAACGTGCGCTGGACCCACAGCGGCAGCTTCACGCACTACCGTGCCGGGCCCGCCCAGGGCTTCGAGGCGCCTTGGGTGGCGGCCGGCGCCATGCCGTCGGGCGGCGTGAACGTGATGTTGTTTCCCGCCGGCACGCCGGACCTGACCACGCGCACCGTCAGGCTGGAGCTGCGTCGGGATGCCGACCCCCCGCAGGTGGCCAAGGCCTTCATCCGCTACGAGCGGCCGCTGGTCGACAGGCTGCTCGATCACTCCGCGGTACAGAACTGGATCCAGGCCGCCGGGGGTGCGCAGACCCAGTCGCTGGGCGGCAGCGGCACCTGCGCGCAGCGCCTGTTCGAGAGCGGCGGCGACCGCTGGTACGTGGCCGAGGGCGGAGACGCCTCGCTGCGCTGCCAGTTCTCGGTCTTCCAGGGCATCACGCTGGCCGGGCGCTGGACGCTCCAGCAGGCCGAGCTGCAGCTCGGCCATCCGCCGATTGCCGGCATCAGCACGCTCACCGACTGGAAGATGCCCAGCAGCACCTGCCGCTTCATCGCGGGGCCCGCACTGGGCACCAACCAGATGGCGATGGCCATCGAGGTTTATCACCCCGGCAAGCTGGTCGATCCCGCCGATGCCGATACCCAGACCGCGTGCCGGCTGCGCAGCATCACACTGCGTGGGCCGGAAGGCACCAACCCCTGATGCCGGCCTATCGGCAGGCCCAGCGCCCGCCGCCCTGGTCCTCGCAGCCGGCCGGCGCGCCGCGTGCGGCCCACAGCGTGGGCAGGCCGGTGTTGGCCAGCACCTCGGCAAAGCCCGCGGATTGCCGCAGCGTGGAGAACTCGGGCCACCAGAGGTTGCTCTGCCAGGCACCGATCGGCCCCTGCAGGTTGCCCTGCACGGCCTGCAGGGCGCGCGGCACGTCGCCCAGCCAGGCCAGGTACCAGTGGAAATTGGCCATGCCGTGCTGCAGCGGCGCCGGCAGCGCGGCGATGGCGGCGGCCGCGGCCTCGCGCTGCGTGGGGTCGGCGGCCCCGCGCACGAAATCGGCCACCCAGCCGTGCGCCACGCCGGCGCCGCGCAGGCCCTCGACGGTGGCGGCCTCGGCCTGTGCCCAGTCGCCGGCACGCAGTGCGGCGATGCCCTGGTAGACCACGGCCACCCGGTCGCCCAGCTGCTGCGCGATGGCGGCGTGCTCGCGCATGCGGGCATCGTCGCCCAGCAGCGCGTGGAAGAAGGCCAGGGCCTGGTGGTTGACGGCATTCAGCGGGTCCAGCCGTGTCGCCGCCAGGGCCAGGTCGAGCGCGCGCGGCCGGTAGCCGGCCATCGCATGCAGGTGGGCTGCGGTGCGCAGGCTGGCGGGATCGATACGATGGTCTGGCAGGGCCTGGTCGAGCAGTGCGAACCCATCGACCCAGCGCCGTTGCTGCACGGCCAGGTTGGCCAGCAGCACCAGGCCGCGCGGATCGGCCCGTCCGTCGGCCAGAAGGTCGCGGCCCAGCGCCTCGGCGTCGGCCATCAGCTGCGCCTGGCGCTGCCGCTGCGCCGCGGGGTCGGCGCTTTCGGCAGCCGTCGGGAAGCGCAGCGCGGCATTGCGCAGGCCGAGTTGCATCACGCGCGCCGATTTCAGGCCCGGGTGCAGCGCCAGCGCCTCGTCGACCAGGCGCAGTGCCTCGCGCTGGTCGTCGGGCGTGCCGCGGGCGGCCACGCGCTGGGCCTGCAGCAGCCGTTCGAAGGCGGCGGGCTGGGGCTGGTCTTCCGGCGGCAGCGCGCTGCCCAGGCCCAGCCGGCCCGCCACCTGCTGCGCCAGCTGCTGCGGCACCCGCTGCAGTTCGGCCGGTGCCAAGGTGGTGGCCAACGCCCACAGGCTGCGCTGGGAAGGCAACTGCACCAGGTCGAGCTGCAGCCGCAGCCGTCCGTCGGGTGTACGCTCGATGCGGCTGTGCACCAGGTGGTCGACGGCCAGCAGCCGCGCCAGCGCCACATCGTCCAGGCCGGCGGCGAGCGCGGCGCGGGTGGACTCGCAGGCGGCCACACGCAGACCTCCCAGGCCGCGCAGCCGGTCGACCGAGAGCTGGCACAGGCTGTGGCTCAGGCTCGCGAGTTCGGGGTCGTCGGCGGTGCCGGGCGCCGGCCGCATCGCCAGCGCCGGCCCGCCACGCGACGGCGTGCGGCCGAGGCTGCGGTCCAGCGCCTCGGCCAGCGGCAGCGGGGCGGCGGTGGCCGGCGGCGCCGACGGCATGCCACGGCCCACCAGCCAGCCGGCCGCCGCCATCACCGCGGTGATCAGCGCCAGCACCAGCCAGGGCCTACCCCTGGCCGCCGGTGCGGGTGCCCGATGGTCCATGCCCGCGATGGTGCGCCGCGTCGCACCGACTGTCCACCGGTCTGGGCGACAGTCCGCCCCGTGAAGTCGGCCAGACCGCCGCTGGCACGAGCGGGGAAACCCGGCACGGAGCGGGTAGCTGCGACCTTCGGCAGGTAGCGCCGCCGGCTGTCCGTCAGTTCGGCTCGATCTTCGGCGTCCAGCCGCCGCTCACGCGTTCGGGGCCCAACTGGGTCTGGCGGCCGTCTCCGGAGATGGTCAGGCGGTCGGCTGCGATGTTCACCGACCACGTGTCGCGCGCCAGGGACATGCTGAGCACGTCCAGCGTCAATCCTCCCGTTTGCGTGGTGGTGCCCGTGTGGCCGCCCACGATGCAGGTCGCGTCGTACTTCAGCTTGCCCAGCGCCTGGTGGGCGTTGGACAACAGCAGCGACGGGATCTCCACGTGGCGCGGCTACCTGACGCTGGGGCGCGCGTTCTCCAGTTTCGATTCTGTCGGGATAATTTACATCCCGGGGGCCCGCAGGCAGGTCATCCCCCTAAGTTGCTGGCAGCAGGGGAAAACGCGGGCCTGGCACGGATACTGCTTTCATGGAGGCATCCACCACCTCTTCAACTACGCCACGAGGATTCGCCATGAAGAAGTTTCGTACCCTGCTCGCGTCGGCCGCGGTGGCCGTCGGCGCCCTGTTCGGCGCCGGCCAGGCACAGGCAACCCTGCTGGGAACGATTTTCCACGACTACGGTTCAGGAGCCGGACTGGTGGCGCCGACATCTCTGGGAGGCGGCAACCCCTGCGATGTGCTCAACAGCAACTCGGTCACCGTTCGGTCGGACACGAGTGGCTGCGGCCGGTTCTACGACGTGTTCGATTTCTCATCGTTTTCGTACGACAGCATCGACCACTTCGTGCTGACGCTGGACTTCTCCGGCGCACGAAACGAGGTCTGCTTGTTTGGGAGCTGTTACGAACGCTGGGCGCCCCGGCCGGCCTCGTCCACCAGCAACGGCAGTTCGCAGGTGGCAACCTACCTCAATGCCAGCGGCACTCAGAGTTGGATGTTCGACAACTCGCTCGACGTTTTCAACAGCATCGTGACCGCCGAGTCGTTCTACCTCTGGATGTCGCGCGAGGTGGGGATGGGCGTCCAGAGTCTCACGCTGAACTCGGCCAAGCTCGAAGTCTTCGGCGCCGAACCGCAGAACACGGTTCCCGCACCGGCGACTCTTGCGCTGGTGGCCCTCGGCCTCATCGGCGTTGGCGGCCTCCAACGCCGTCGCCAACGGGTCAGCCAGGCCGCCTGAGTCTGCATGAGGACCGCGATTCGGGCTGGTTCTTCCCAATGGGCGCCGGTCAGTACACGCTCGCCGGTAGGCGCCGGTTGATACCTGGGCCAGTGGGCGGCGGAGGAACCGGCGCCTCATGGCCTTCGACACGGCTGCGCGGAGCCTGCGTCCGAGCGCGGCACGGACCTGCTCACGCCGCACGGCACGCAACTCAGGGCCGCGCGATCGACGCCTCGACCGACGGCCAGACCGACCTGGCCGAGCCGGATGCCGTCGGTGAGGAATCGCGCACGCTGGGGCCGCTGCAGGCCGCGGCCATGCCTTGCAGGCCGCACCGGGCCAGTGGCCCGGTCCTTCGCCAGGCACGAACAGTC
>Ga0116143_10000052_pt1 | contig 141558 bp, 101 predicted proteins | sample AD_UKC034_MetaG_FD_89745 | JGI IMG/M metagenome (GOLD analysis project Ga0116143, IMG submission 89745) | Active sludge microbial communities of municipal wastewater-treating anaerobic digesters from USA - AD_UKC034_MetaG | ecosystem: Engineered > Bioreactor > Anaerobic > Digestate | place... | reverse complement strand
GACCCCGCTACCATCCCTCGTTCTGTCCCTGACCAACCACGCGTCGCTGCAAAAGTGATACCGAACACTCCCCCGCAAAAACGGGGTTGACCGGACGCTCACCGCTCACGTTGGTGCAGACTCCGAGCGGCTTGCCATGTGTCTGGTCCCCCCAGAGTGGGCATGGCAACGACTAACGATTCTGGATTCCTTCCTCGAAATCTCAGGTTTCAGTATAGACAATTCCGGTCCCGAAGTCAAGAGAAAACAGGGGATTGCAGTACCTTGACCGGTCCGTGTTGATCATCTGACGATCTTTGGACTTGTTTGACACAGGGTGCAGGTTTGCCGGGAGATCGAGATGGGATGCCTCCCGCTTCTTGCAGATCATTGTTGTCGCGTGTTTTTGTGGGGGATTATCGGGTGCGTCGCTGTTCTCTTGCAGGCCGGACGGGTTGTTGATCCATGCGAGTGGGCACTTGACGATTCGGCAGAGGGATGCCACGATACCGGTCTTTCGGGTGTATGCCACTGTTTTCATCAGCCGATTGTTGCGGCGATCCCACGACCCCCTGGGATGGGTTGTTCATGCGGGCGGTGGTTGCGGGGTTCAGGAGCCAGCAATCACCTTTGGGCCTGGGGGATCGCACCGGTGTTTTTTTGTCCAGGTTTTTTTGTGTTGAAGTGTGTCACGTCTGGACTATAATGGGTCGGCTCTGCAAATCGCCGTTTGACGGAGTGGTGATGGGTGCGTGTGGGCACTTTGCAGAATGAACGCAGGGGTATGGAGACATAGGGGGACGTAGGGCGCAGGCATGGGCGAAGGAGCGAGTGTTCGTGACGCGGAGTACAGGCAACCGACGGCTGTGACGGTTGGGCCTGGGATGGCGCAAGGGCGGATTTCCCGCATGTATCCTCGCGCAGGCCAGGTCTCCGTGGCTTCTCCAGCGAGGCCGCGGCCTGCTATGCGCGCGTACTCGGTTCCCGAGATTCCTCAGGCCGCCGAGTTTCTGATTCGTCTGCTCGATGTGTTCGGTTCGCTGTTCATCCTGATTCTGACGTTGCCTGTGGTGGTGGTGGCTGCAGCGGCCGTCCGGATCACGGCGGGCAAGCCCGTGTTCTTCCGGCAGGAGCGGGTCGGCCAGGGGGGCCGCCTGTTCATCCTGTACAAATTCCGCACGATGATCAATGATGCGGAGAAGCATATCGGTCCGGTCTGGGCGTCGCGTGACGACGACCGCGTCACGCCGGTCGGGCGCATCCTCAGGAAGATGCGGATCGACGAACTCCCCCAGCTCTACAACATCCTTCGCGGCGATATGAGTCTGGTCGGTCCCCGGCCGGAGAGGCCTTTCTTCGTTGTTCGGCACAAGGCTCTCCAGGGCACTCGTCTTGCGGTTCGCCCAGGGCTCACTGGACTCGCCCAAATCCGAGGTCTCTACGACCTCAAGCCCACCCACAAGGTCAAATACGACCGCCTCTATATCCAGAAGCGCTCTCTCCTGCTCAACATCTACATCCTCCTGCGGACCATCCCGGCTCTGTTTACGAAGATGGGGTGGTAGCGAGTCGGTGATTCACCCTTTTGCGGTTGATCGCTGAATCTCCAGTCTCCGCATAGTTCCCTGATGCGACCCTCGTCAGTTCTTGCTCCGCCAGTCTGACCGCCTCCTCGTCTGGCTCGCAGATCCTCGGCCCAGGTTGACAATCGGCGCACAAAATCGCCACAAGCCCATATTTTTCATGGACTTGTGGCGATTTTTTGCATCCAGCGGAGAGGGCGGGATTCGAACCCGCGGTACCCGTAAGGGCACACTGGTTTTCGAAACCAGCTCGATCAACCACTCCGACACCTCTCCGTGTGGCTTTTCTCCGGGTCGTCCGTGCGATGAACTGCACCGCGCGACCCCGCGTAGGAGCCTCTGCGCAACTATCGGCATTATTGTACCTTGCATTCACGTTTGGGCAAGCAAAAAACTGCCGACATCAGCCACCAGCCCTCATCAATCCGTGTGGAACACCTGTTCCATCCCCTTCCACTGTTCTCCGTCCGGCGTGCCGGGCAGGCGGACCTGCAGCGGATCGGTGTACTTCCACCAGGTCTTGGTCACTTCGTCGGCGATTCCGGCCATATCGGCCTTGAAGTCGTCACCGACATACTCGAAGTAGCTGAACAGGAGGTACTCGCCGGGCTTGATCTGGCCCAAGTAGATGGAGTAGTTGCGGATATTGGCCCTTTCGATGGCCGCGAGCACGCCGGGCCAGACCGCCGCATGCATCTGGGTGTAGGCGAGGATGTTCTTCTGGGGCATCCCGATGATCGAGCCGTGGCGCGACTTCACGTCGCTTGTCTTGTAGGCCGGCCCTCCGTGGTGGAAAACCTCCTCCCAACGGGCCCACCATTCGCCTTCTTTCGCGGTCGGCAGGGGCTTCTGCAGCGGGTCTGTGTGCTTCCACCACTCCTGCGTGGTCTTGTCTTTCTTCATCTTGGCCATGTCGGCGTCGAAGTTCTTGCCTGTGTATTCGTAGTAGCTGAACAGGTAGTGCTCGCCTGGCGTGACCTCGCCGAGGTAGATCGAGTAGTTGTCGATGTTGACCTCGTCGATCATCTTGAGCACGCCGGGCCACGTCTCCGCGTGGAGCTTCTTGTACTCGGCGATGCTCGCCTCTGGAATGGCAATCACCGATCCGTGCCGCTGGACCTTGGACTTCGAACAAGAACACCTTGACGTCGAGCAGCCACACAGCGCGACCAGACAACAAGCTGCCACCGAAAGGATTGCGATCTTCCCGTTCCTGGGCATTTGAGAGCCTCCTGAATTCAGATAGACGTTGCTCACTTCACCAATCCGAAGAACCGCTGTGTCGCTTCTGTAGAGAAGACGATGTATAGACAGATCATGACGACGAAGAGCAGGCCGGCCATCACCTTGTAGTTGAGAATACCCTTCCAGCCGGGATCGTGGAGGGCGTGGAGCGGATTCTTCCACACCAGCCGCTCGCTCTGCGCCGTGTGCTTGTGCGGCCAGATCAACGAGGCTGCAACAAGGACCACGGAGCAGATCACGAACAGGTAGAACGAAGCCATCATGAACTGCACGTTCCAGTGCGTGTATTCCTTATACCAGTCCAGCAGGAACACGGTAAGCCCGAGCAGCGACCCGATGGCCAGCGTCGCCAGAGCGCCGCCGCTGGAGGCCCGACGCCAGAAGACGCCCCAGAGGAAGACCGTCGTGATCGGCGGCGCCAAGTAGCAAATGACGGTGTTTGACCCCTTGTAGATGCTCTCGAACTTGGCGACTAACGGTGACCATACGATCGCCAGGAGCATCGCGACGACGGTGGCAATCCGACCGATGACGACCAGCTTGCGATCCGAAGTTCCCGGCCGCCAGCGACGGTACAGGTCGTAGCTGAACAGCGTCGCGATCGAGTTCAGCGCGCCGGAAACCGTGCTCATCAGAGCGGCCAGCAGGGCCGCCGCCAGGACGCCGCGCATGCCCACGGGCAACAGCTCCAGGATCATGTGGGCGTATACCGCGTCGGACTTGGCCTTGAGCACCTTCCGCTCTACCAGCGTGGTCATGGCCTCGTCCACCTGCTGCTTCTGGAGGCCGGTCCGCTCCAGGACGTAATCCGCACGGACGTCTTTCTCGGGACCATCGTAGTCCCGGATTGCCTGATACACCTGTTTCTCTGCGGGGGACAGTTCCACCTGAACCGTCTGATCTGCTTCGACTCTCGACACGGGCAGCGCCGTAACCTTGTGCTGGTGCAGCAGCGCCAGCATGATCGTCCCAGGAAAGACGAAGATGAACACCGGCAGGATCTTGATGAAGCCCGCGAACAGCGGCCCGACCCGCGCGTGATTCTCGTCCTTGGCGCCGAGCACCCGCTGTACGATGGTCTGGTCGGCGCACCAGTACCATAAGCCGATGATCGGGTACCCGAGCAGCACCGAGTACCAGGGCAGGCCAGCAGGATCCGCCGCGCTGCGCAGCACCGTCAGCTTGACCGGCTCGACGTTGGACACGACGCCGGACCAGCCGCCTGCGTGGTAGAGTCCGATACACGTGATGGAGATCGCTCCGACCAGCAGGATGATCGTCTGCAGCGACTCGGTCAAAACGACGGCCAGCAGGCCGCCGACGACGGTATAGATGCCCGTCAGGATCGCGGTGCCGATGATGCTGGTCCACTTGTCGATGCCGAACATGACTTCCAGTACGACGGCCCCTGTGTAGAGCGTGAAGCCGATATGGATCACGATGGCCGAGACGATGGACAGCGCGGCCAGCCAGTCGCGGCACCCCCGGCTGTATCGCTGCTCCAGGAAATCGGGCAACGTTGCGACTTTCGACCGGAAGTAAAACGGCGCGAAGAACAGCGACAGCGTGATCAGCAGAAAGGGAGCCATCCACTCGAAGTTGCCGTAGGCAAGCCCGTTCAGGTACCCTTCCTGGGCCTGACTGACGAGATGGATCGTCGAGATGTTCGTCGAGAAAAGGGCCAGTCCGATAACCGGCCAGGTCAACGTGCCTCCGGCAAGGAAGTAGCTGCGATCCGCTTCGCCCTTGCGGCGTCGGAGGCCCACCCAGCAGCCGATGCCGACGATGACCACCAGATACAGAACGATCACGGCCATGTCAATGGGCCCGATGGCCATCCTGCCCGCCGCGAGAATCCCTGCCGTCATATCCGACGCCCTTTCACACTGCCTGTCCAGGACCCCCAAACCAATTGCTGGTGCAGTATAGGCTCCCGACGGCAAAAAGCAACCCCCGCATTCGTCCTCACATGTCCAGGGCGAAGGCGATAGCCAACCTGATCTGTTCCATCTTCTCGGAGGGCAGCATCACGATAACTAGCCCGATCCTGCCTTGGGCGACGGTCTGGATGTGATCGCAATTGACGGCGCAGTCTCGCGGCATGCCGTCCCGCTCCGACAAGACAACCTCCGTCGGGATGTCCCGGATAGTCGAGGTGATCGGGGCCACGGTGACTTCGCCGAGGTACTCAATGACGGAATCTCGCGTCAGAATGACCACAGGTCGCCGTTTGTCGGGCGCGCCGAACTTGTACCAGCGAACTTCCCCTCGTTTCATGAGTCTCCCCACGCCTGCTCCTTCTCCCGGAGACCGAACTCCCCCTTGCGAGGCGGCTTGGATTCGTATCCCAGCCTGTGCTTGTGCTCCAATTCGCGAATCGTGAGGCGGTCGAGCGCCTCGCGAAGAGCGGTTCGTGTGAAGGCCGAGCGGGTGGTCTTGAGCTTCTTCACTGCCCTGTCGACCGAGGCGAGCAGTTCCTCATCCAACGTCATCTGTACCGTTCGCATGGCAGACTCCCATCTATGTTGATTCCAATAGCTATTATAATACACATGCACCCGGCCGTCAAGTTTCGTTACGGTACTGCGCATGGTGTCCGCTCCTCGCGGCCTCGAGGGCTGCCAGGACCGGTTCGATCTTCAGGGCAGTCTTGTAGATCAGGACGTTGTCCCCGATGGCGGCACCCTCGCGGAGCGAGCTTTGCGGTACGGCCAGGAGAACCCTGTGCTTGCGGAATCGGCGGAGCGTCTCTCGCTTGTGCTCCAGATACTCCGGCGTCCAGAAGCCGACGATTTCCAGGTAGACCTCGGTGCCATCCTCGTGATGGAACGTGAAGTCCGGAATGAACGTCGCCTGGTGTTCGTGCAGGATGTTGCCCTCGCGGACGAGTTGCCAGCCTTCGCGAGCGGGGCCGAACTTGTTTGCGAAGGACTCCTCCAGACCCGAGTCGAACTCCTCCGGCGCAGGCAGGTGGCTCGTGAAGCGATCCGCGTCGGAAATGAAGAGCCTGGCTGTCGTCTTCCACGGCGTTTGCAGGATCGCCGTCAGTTCCCAGCCCTTGCACGCCAGCAGCGCCGGCAGAAAACGGGCGAAGTTCACCCCGTATCGGCGGGTTTCGTGCAGCACGGAAGCCGGGCCGGAAAATGCGATGTGATACGTAGCATGGGCGTCCCGCCCGGGAGACGTAGACATAGGGTGAGTACCACGCACCATCCTTCGTGCATCCGATGGCGAAGCGGTGCGCGATACGCACCCTACCTGTTCGATTTCGTGCAGCAGCCGTGCGAGCTTCGCATAGCGGATGATTGTCTTGAGGTCCGTGGTCGCGGTGACGGTCATTGTCTCGGCGCGATAGAGCGCCGCCTGGAGTTGTGCGACATTGTACCGCGACAGAAACGCGCCCGCGTCGGGATAGCCTGGGAAGCTCTCGAGCTGCTGGAACGAGAGGACATCCGCATACAGCCCCCGCTCGATCTGGTTCCAGGGCTTGGCGAGTTCCTCTGCGAGCTGCGCCTTGGCCTGGGTCTCCTGGTGCTCGAAGAGCCGGTCCGGTTCCTGCACGAGCGGATGGAGCCTGGCGGCTTTCGAGAAGACCTCCAGTCGGAGCTTCGAAGCGTGCCCCGCGGAGTCGGCCTCGTAGACGCTTGCGTCGTCGAGCAGCTTGCAGAACGCCTGGATACGTCGGACCGGACAGTCGGGCTCGTCTGCGAAGATCGCCTCGATCTCCTTGTGCAGAGCCCGACGCTGCCGGCCTGCGCCGTTGCGATAGACTGCGAGCATCCGCTCGGCGTAGTCGCGATAGTGCCGATGCGTCCCCTGCGTCAGGCGGTCGGGGACGGCCCGCCCGTCCCTATACTCGACGATGGACTGTTCGCTCGTAAGCATCGGTTCTTCGCCTCTTGCGGGACCGCTCCACGTCTTTCGTGTCCTCGCAGACCACTTCGTACAGCGTCGCTCTGGCATCGCCCGAGCGGCGCAGGACCCGACCGAGCCGCTGCGTCGCCTGGCGCGTCGACGCCTGCCCGCCGATGACGACCGCCACCTTGGCCTCGGGGACATCGACGCCCTCGTCGAGCACGCGATTTGCTACCAGCACAGTGAACTGACCCTTGGCGAATCCGTCGAGCACGGCCAATCGCTCCCGTTTCGGCGTGTGCGACAGGATACTCGGCACCAGGAATCGCTTCGAGACCTCGATCGCCATCGGGTTGGAGCCTGCGAAGACGATGGTCTGCTGGCCATAGTGAAGCCGGAAGAGGTCCTCCAGGACGCGGAGCTTCTCGGCAGCCCGATCCTCAATCGATTGTTTGAGGTAGTAGGCTCTTTGTGCGTGACGGGCCTGCGGGTCCTTGCCCATCTCCTTGCACAAGTCCTGCCAGGAGTAGCCGGGCAGTTCTTTCCGACGGGACATGATGAAGTGCCGCACGGTCCGGCTGCACTGCTCATACGTCGCCTGCTCGACATCCGTCAGCGCCACCGGGATGCGGACCACGTCGAAATCCGCGAGCGTCGAGCCCCGCACATGGTGGAACGGAAGGTCGTATACGACCGGGCCGATGAGCCAGTCGAGGTCCGTGTGCAGGCCGTCGGACCGTTGCGGCGTCGCGGTCAGTCCCAACCGCATCGGCGAGGCGCTGAGGATCGCCGCCTCGCGCCGGCACCGCCCGGGCAGGTGGTGCTCCTCGTCGAAGATCAGCAGACCGAAGCCCGCGCCCATCTTGTCCATGTGGATGTAGGCGCTGTCGTAGGTCGTCACGGTCACCGGGCGGATGTCGAAGGTCGTGTCGCCCACAATGCCGGCGTCGTAGCCGAACGTCTTCTGAATCCGCCGATGCCACTGGTACATCAAATCCCGCACGGGCGCCACGACGAGCGTCGCCACCTGTGCCTCGGCCATCGCGGCAAAGGCCACCTCCGTCTTGCCGGTCCCGGTCGGCATGATGATCTGCCCCCGCCGGCCCGCGCGGACCCAGGCAGCGAGGGCTTCTTTCTGTTCGGCCCGAGGCTCGGGCAGGTCCCTCTTGGGCCACGAGACCCGCGCCGGCGCAGGCACTGCATCGTGAAAACGAGGTCCGAACCGCCGGCTCAGCGCAACCCGCATCGTTGCGTAGTGAATCGCATCGCACCGCCACGCTCCGACGCGGGCATCCCACTTCCACACACTGCTCTCCGGTGCCGCCGACAACTCCTCCGGCCGCGGCCCGGTCAACAGGAGCGTCCCCCGGTCGAACGAAAGAACAACTTGCGATTGTGATCCACGATTGGCCATCGTCATGTATCATAGCACGACGACGGTCTATTCGCCATGCTTGTGAGTTGTCGTCGCGCTCTTGAACCCGGACATCATACCATTTCGGGTTGACTGCACTGGAGGGAGCCAGTAGAATAGCACACGTCATGTGAAGAGAGTCTCTCATGGAGGATGTGTTACGGCCTTTGTATGCATCGGCCCGGGGGGGGGGTGGCAACGAATATCGACAAGACGTAGGCCAGGCAGTGTGCGGATGCCCCAGTATGGCGGCAGCCCCGCAGGAACAGTATCGAAGACATCAGAGATAAGGGGAGACGCGATGAACAATGGAAAGAAAACCGTAGTTGTTGCCGGACTCGTGTTGTGTCTGTGCGTCGGTGCGCAGGCGGTTCAGACCCAGTTGCTGTTGCCGGATCTGAACATGGACATGACGCTGCTGACCGATGGCGGCACGTACACGTCGCTGCTGCCCAGCACCCAGACGTGGAACGGGGTGACCTTCAACCTGGTTGAGGACGCAGAGACCGGCTACAACGCCTGGATCACGTCCGGCAGTGCGGCGGAATCCCTGGACATCACTGTGAATGTCTTCGGCGTGACCACCGCATACACGATTATCAACAGCAAGTGGGGACGCCTGGGCACGACGGACGGCATGGTGGAGTTCTTTGGGTCCGACGGCGCCTACCACGCCGTGGCGCTCGTCCAGGGCACCAACCTCCGCGACCACTATGACGGGGCCTTTGTCAACGTCATCGACGGTGTTACGGCAGTGTCCGCTTTCTACGTTGGCAGCGGCCGGGCCCGACTCGACATGCAAATCTATACGCTGCCCGCGGCATTTGCCGACGAGACGCTCACGACCATCCGCTTCACGTCGGGCGCCGACGGCGCCAGTGGCGTGCCCTTCCTTGTGGCGGCAACTGTGGATGCGGCCGGCGCAGGAACGACCGTTCCCGTTCCCGGCGCAGTGGTTCTCGCCGCGCTCGGCGCCAGTGTTGTCGCCGGCATGCGCAGGCGGAGAATGCTGTAGGCATCACGCCACCTCGCGTGTGCATGCGCGGAATGGTGTCGACCGGCAAGTTCCTCGGGGGAGAAGGCTGGGAAAACGATGACTCTCATCGCAGCCTCCTCCTCCGATTCTTTTTCGGCTGATCCGGGCGATCTCCAATGCCGATTGACCTCCTTGGTGATGAAAAGTCCTGTATTCATCATGAGGCCGGGCGCATCGCGACGATGCACTGTCTGGACAAGCACCTCGCCAGCACTCTCGACGGCCCGAAGACCTCAAGGAGATGGTCGGCGACCGGGTGTGCAATCGCATCAGTCGGTTCATGACCGGCACCTGCATGGTCAATATCGACACCTACCGCTGGAAGAACATGATCGGCCCGCGAGACCTGCGTCCGCCGTACAAGGGCTTCTGGTTCGAGCATTCCAGCAACGGCTGGGCCATCATTGACTTCATCGACTTCTACCGGGCGGCGGGTTTCCTCTGCATCCCGGCGTTCAACATGGGCGAGACGCCCGAGGACATGGCCGGCTTCGTCGAGTAGGCCAACGGTGCTCAAATCACCTGTCCGTTCCCGGCAAGTTCGTTCACAATCATGAGAGTCCGGCAGGCCGATTCCAGCCCACCGGACTCTTGAAGAGAGCGCCGGATACGATCTCGTTCTCCGGAGAATCTCTCCGGCCAGGAGGCGTCCACAATCAGAGGTCTGCCGTGGCGAAGGTCCAGACCTGGGTTTTCCACGGGCCGTTGGGGTCTTCCGGATTCACTTCGTCGATTCGCCAGTAGTATGTCCGGTCTGGCTCCAGGGGGCCCGCCGTCCAGGCCGTCTGTTCGAGCGGGAGGCTGCCCTGGTAGACGGTCGTGTCGGCAGGCGTGGCCGCGGCGACTGTTACAGGGATTCTCCGAGAATCTGTGCGCGGCGAGATGGTTGAGGAGAGTGACCTTGGCGGATCACACGTTGACGAGTTGCAGTGCCGTCAACGAGAGGATGTCACGGATTGCTGTCCGGCCTTGAAGAGTTCTACGATCTCGTTTTTGCTGAGGGCATAGCTGCAGATGCGCACGTCGTCGATCCAGCCGTTCCAGTAGCGTTTCGCCTGCTCGGCATTGTCGCCGATTACCACGGGTGAGTCGTTCGTTCGGATTCTCCCCCACGCCGGGCGTGAGGCATCCAGGTCCCCATCGACGTACAGTGCGATCCGACTGCCGTCGTATGTCGCGACAACTGCGACGAAGGTACTGTTCCTCTGTGATGGCGGAACGGACGGCCTCGTGCATCGAATCCGCCGGGTCGAGCTGGGCCAGCCAGATGCTGCCGTACCCATCGCGAATCTCGATCGCCATCTTCGATCCGTCGGGCGAAGGGGAGCCCAGAATCGCGGGGGAAGGGAAGAGCTGCCAGGCCTTGCCCTGCTCGACGTCGTAGCTCCAGAGCCGCAATCCCCCGTTGTGAAATCCTCCGGCGAGGATCTCCTTTCCATTCCGCGTCCACTTGAGGCCCATGCCGCAATGGCCGTCCGGCGGGGGGGCTGTCCAGGTGGATTTCACCCTGCCGCCGGGAATCTCTGCGATGCACGGCCACCCGCAGGGCGCCTTCGCTCATGCCCAGTCGATCCGCGGCCTGTCGGTAGAAGCCCGCTTGGGCCTCGGTCGTGATCTGGCTGTTCAACTGGTCGAAGAGTTCCGCTTTGCCCACCTTGGCGTACTCGCCTCGGAGCGAGTCGCGAGTTGTCGAATCCTCCGGCATCGCGAAGACCCGATGCACGATTATCGGTTCAGGACCGAGACCCAGTTCTCATAGGCGCCCTGATAGGCCTTCTTCAGTTGCTTGTTGGGCTCGACCGTGCGGACGGGCTTGAGACCGACGAAAGCGTCCTCGGGACCGCAGTAGAACCTGGCGCCGATCCCCGCGCCGCGGGCGGCGCCCTGGGAGCCGTCGGTGCTGTACAGCTCAACCGTCGCGCCGGTGATCGTCGCAAAGGCTTCCGCGAACAGCGGACTGAGGAACATATTGGCGTTGCCCGCCTTGACGGTCTGGAGTTTCGTGCCCATGTCCTTCATGATCTGCAGGCCGTGGTTCAGCGCAAAGACGATCCCCTCCTGGGCGGCCCGCAGGAGATGTGCCTTCTTGTGGATATTGAAGTTCCAGTTGTGGACGGAAGCGCCGATGTTGCGGTTCTCCAGCGTCCGCTCGGCGCCGTTGCCGTAGGGCAGGATCACCAGGCCGTCGGAGCCGACCGGCGCCTGGGCGGCCAGCTCGTTCATCTGCGGATAGTCCATCCACTCGCCGCCGACGTGGTGCTTGAGCCAGCTATTGAGGATGCCGGTTCCGTTGACGCAGAGCAGGACGCCGTAGCGGGGCCTCTTCGCGGCGTGATTGACGTGGACGAAGACGTTCACGCGGGACTTCGGGTCGCAATTGCGCTTATCGGTGAGGCCGTAGACGACGCCCGAGGTGCCTGCGGTCACGGCGACCTCGCCGGGCGACAGGACGCCCAGCGACAACGCGTTGTTGGGCTGATCGCCCGCGCGGTAGCCGATCTTCGTGCCGGCCTTGAGGCCGAGTTCCTGTGCCGCGGAAGCGGTCAGCTCGCCCTGGATGGAGAACGTCGGCACCGTCTCGGCGATCAGGTCGGTCGAGATGCCGTAGTGGGCCAGGACGAAATCGGCGAGTCCGTCCTTCTCGAAGTCCCACATGATCCCCTCGGACAGGCCGGAGGGCGTCGTCCTGATCTCGCCTGTCATTTTCATCGCGATGAAGTCGCCCGGCAGCATGATCTTGTCGATCTTCGCATAGAGCTTCGGCTCATTCTGCTTGACCCAGGCGAGCTTCGAGGCGGTGAAGTTGCCGGGCAGGTTGAGCAGTCGCTTGAGGCACTTCTTCGGCCCGATGGCCTTGGCGGCCTGCTGACCGATCTGCACGGCCCGGCTGTCGCACCAGATGATCGACGGGCGCAGGACCTGCTTGTTCTTATCGACCGCGACCAGGCCGTGCATCTGGTAGGAAATGCCGATGGCCTTGACGTCCCACGGATCGAACTGGGCCTTGTCGCGAATCCTGGCGGTGGCGAGCTTGACGTGCTCCCACCAGGTGTCGGGGTGCTGCTCGGCCCACCCGGGTTTCTTGGCGATCATTTCAAGTTCGCGGTCGGGCGAAGTCGCTGTCCCCAGCACCCGGCCCGTCTGGGCCTCCAGCAGTGTCGCCTTGACCGACGAACTCCCGACATCGTATCCCATCAGCAGCGCCATTCGTGCACCCCTTCACGTTCACGAGTTCGATTGTGGACCGTACCAGCCTGTCATGCTGAACGAAGTGAAGCACCCGGCCTGCGAATGAGAAGTCCCTGCCGTTTGCAGGAGTGCTCTCTCGTTCGTTGGCCAGATCCTTCGCCTGAGGCTCAGGATGACGAAGCACAAGACTCATCGTGAGTATCGGCGCGCGGCGAGGTTCTGTCAAGCTTCGCCGCGCGTTACTCGTAGTCCCACTTGAGAATCCACGGGTCTTTCGTTTGTTTCTGAAATACCTTGAGCTTCGCTTTCATCCCATCGAGCCGATCCCCTGGTCGATCCGCGAGACGGCCTGGCAATACCGCGCCAGTTCCGCCCGGCACTCAGGCGTATCGGGCAAAAAGCCCGGAACGACGACGTCCTGGGGATCGTATTTGACCTCTGTGACGCCGGGGTAACCCTGCTCACGATTGCCGAACCGGTCCGGCTGATAGGGCAGGTCCGCCGCCTTGCCTCCGCCACGGTGCGGATCGCTCGTGCAGAAGTACAGGAAGAAAGGCTTGCTGTCCGGCTGGGCGAGGAATTGCCGACAGTTGTCGGCCATCTGCACGGCGTTGCGATCGCTGCCCTGGAGCACCGTGTCGAACTGGTACACGTGGTCTGGAGCGACGTGGTACTTGCCGATTCTCGCTGTGCGGTATCCGGCCTGCGACAACGGCAAGGGCAGACTCCGCACGGTGTCGAGACTGCTGAAATGGTGATATGCGTGCTGGTGGCCATACTGGCCGTTGTGGTGATTGTAGAGTCCGCTGAGAATCACGGACCGGCTCGCGCTGCAACTGGCGGTGGTGCAGAAGGCGTTCGTGAATCGCACGCCTTCGCCCGCCAGCTTGTCCAGGTTCGGTGTCTGGATGACCGGATTGCCATAGCAGCCCAAATCACCTCGCCCGTGGTCGTCGGTCACGATCAGAATGATGTTCGGGCTACTCGTCTGCGAAGCTGCGAGCCGATCGGCGAACACGCTTGGCATCAGCGCGCCGGTTGTCCCCACAACACAACCCTTCCGAAGATTGCGTCTGGCAAGCAGATGTCTCGTCACTGCGGACTCCTTCTGTCGGGGCGGATTGCCTGGAGGTGTAGCGCTTCTACGAAGAGAAGAGCGTTTTTCGCTTTGGGGATACCAGCGGGGTACTTGCAGAGCATCTCTGCCGGAGGTAACACAATCCCGCCGGCTCGGAGGATAGGGCAACGCTGGCGAGCGACCCGAGCGCCGCATCCGGTGGATATACGGCGGAGAGGGCTCGCTGTCGCGGGCCCTCTTGCTCTCACCGCTGGCATCCCCCAATACGACAAACGCCAGTCCGTCTATCATATTCCTCTGCATACCTCGTCAATTTCCGGTCTGAGCACATCCGGGAAGATCAACAGATTCGCCAGTGACTTGGCGAAGCCGTCCAGGCCGGGAAACAAGGTTGCCCGCGTTATGTTGATTCTGTGAAGCTGCTGAAGAACTGTCTTCCTTACCCGCGAGCTGAGTCTTATCTCTAGCTTGACGAACTTGTTCGTGTCCCAATGCCCCTCCAAAAGTGTCCATGAACGGCATTGATATATCCCCGGGGCACAGAAACACTCCTTGCTGGATGATGAGTCGCTGATTCAGTCTGAAGGTGTTCAATACTTCCACTCTGGGCTTCACCGATCCCCAGAAGAACTCGTTGAAGACCCTCTCCATTCCTTCATGTGTCGTGAACTTCCCGATCTTCTTGAGCTATTGTCCCTTCGGCGGCTTTCACAGTCCGAGCTATTCTTGCTCGATGATCTCCACGATGCCGACGTCGATGTACTGGCCGCCGCCGGTCTGGCGGCAGTGGACCGCGATCACGTTCTTGCCCGCTTTGATCGCAGCTCTGCCCGCCGGGTTCATGGGCAGGGCCTCGTAGTCGGTCGTATAGCCGTTGGCGGTGGCGGCCTGGACGCCGTTGATGTAGATCTCGACGTCCTCGTCGTGATGGACGTTCAGGCCGATGTTGTCCCACTTGCCCTCGGGCAGGGTGAACTCGCGTCGAAGCCAGATATCCCGGCTGTCCCAGATGGTGCTGACGATTGAGCCGGGCGTCTCGCGAGTGCCGAATCCGCTCTTGCCTTCCTTCCACGAACTGGCGTCGAATTCGGGCTTGAACCAGTCCGCGCCGGGTCGCTGCGTCGTGTATCGCCACAATCCGGGCTCATCCTGGGCGGTGGGGGCGACCGTCACCAGCACGGGTGGTTTGGGCAGCGGCGCCCAGCGTGCGGCCTTGGTCTTGTCGCGTTTGGCGTACTTGTGCCAGACGGCCTTGTCGTAGAGCATCTGGAGGAAGACGCCGCCGACGACCGGGCGGGCGGTGAAGCCTCGCTTGCGGGCGTCGTTCGTGTAGTACCAGTCGGTCATGGGCGAGCGGTCCGGCGTCTCGTTTAGGAACAGGAACACCGGGTCCACGAGGGCCTCGAAGTCCTCGCGGTTCTGCGTGAGCGTCGCGGTCCAGAGGATCCAGTCGAGCTTCGTGTAGAGCGAGCGGTTGTCGAGCGGCAGGCCGTACTTGTTCTGGACCCGCTTGTAGTAGGCCATCTCCTTTTGCTTGACTTCGTCCGGGAACAGGCCCAGGGCGAGGATGCGATCCCACACGAGATTGTACTTCTGACTCCATGTGTCGGGCTTGTCGAAGGCCAGGCGGAAGTGATCGCCGCTGTCGGCCTCCTTCACCCAACGGGCCGCGAACTCCTTGGCGATCCTGGAGTATTCTGCGGCCTTGGTCTTGTCGCCTCTCATCTCGCAGAGCTTGCCGAACGCACCCAGGCCGCAGATGGCCTTGGCCGAGAGATTCACGTTGTGGGCCAGGTGCCCTGCGAAGTCGTCCGTGCAGAGCTGGTTCTCCGGGTCGAAGCCTTTGGCCTTGAGATAGTCGGCCCACTTCTCCAACTGCGGCCAGTAGAGGCCCGCGAAGTCCGCGTTGCCCTCCATCTGAGCAACCGCGGCCATGAGGATCAGCAGGTTGCCGCTCTCCTCGACGGGCATCTGGTTCTCTTCGGTCCGCTCGCCACCGCCGTAGACTTGGCCGTTGGCGTGCGGGTACTGGCCCAGGTCGTGCGGGGCGAAGGGGAACTTCCACCGCTCGCTGGCGGCGTAGTTCATGAAGGGCACGAGGAACGACTTCGCCACCGAAGGCCCGAACAGCAAGAACTGCGGGGCCATCGGGTAGAATACGTCGGAGGTCCCGATGCAGCCGTTGGAGTGGTTCTCCTTGCAGAAGGAGATCGGCTGGCCGTTGTCGTCGGCGACGAACTTGCCCGCCGCAAAGCACTGGCGATAGGCCAGCGCCGCGAGCTTGGCATACTTCTCCCCGCCGGCCTTCGTCAGATCGGCCATCAGTTCCTTGTCGAAGGCTGCGCAGCGCTTGACGAGCGACTTGTAGTCTTTCGCAGCCGCCTGGAGCAGATCCGCGGCCTCCCAGCCATTCCGACGCCAGTAGGGACGCAGGTTCTTCTTCATGTACTGGATCGAATAGAGGTCGTCGTAGGCGAGTACTAGCCAGCGGGTGACGGGCTTCTTCGAGACCTTGTCCGCCCTCAGGACGACTGCGGCACAAAGGTTGTCGGCGGCCGTCGGCATGTCGGCGTCGTTGACGGAAGCCAGGCCGTCGGATGTGAAGCCGTCCTGAACGGCTCGTCGGCCCGCGAACGCGCGGGAGGACACCGCGGACTTCGGAGCGGCCACGTAGAGATATCCCCAGTCGATGCGGATGTCGTCGCCTCGTTTGGCGAGGATCGGCTGGTCCTTTGAACCCACCTTGCTGGCGATGAGATCGCCCATTTCTTCGTCAGCCCAGACCACCTGCTGATTGGACGTGTTGACGGTCAATTCCGCAGAAGCGTCGAAGTAGACCTGCACGGTGTGCGACTGGCCGTCAGTCGAGCGCGATTCATACGTCAGGTAAGTGATGGGCCGGGACAGGATATCGATGCTGTCCGGCAGGGCGGGGGTCATGAAGGTCAGGGTCAGGGCGATTCCGGCGGATTCGAAGTTGTAGATCGTCCGCGTGGGCAGCACCGTGAGGCCGGTCTGCTTCATCGGCGGGACCTTGCCCGGCGTCGTGCCCATGATCCGGTAGGGCCGGCCGTCGATGCGGATCATGCTGGTCAAGCGGTGGGGCTTGCCCGTCCAGTGGGTGGTGTCCTCGTCGGTGAGGTTGTCCGCGTGCGACCAGATGCTGAAGTACGGATCGCACGCGACCAACGGCGTAGCGGGCGGGATGAGCTTGTCGCCTTGCATCCGTCGCGGCTCGGGCGGCGTGTAGAGGGCCTTGTTCGCGGCGGCCACCCGCTCGGCGTCCATCTTGATGATCTCGCGGTCGTAGGTCATCAAGCCGTTGACCTCGATCTCGACGTCGGTGGTCTGCGTATAGACCGCGGCGGACAGGCCCGCGGCGCCGGTCAGCGGGTGGAGCTTCTTGATCAGCGAGACGTAGGCGTCGGTCAGCTCATCGGCGTTCGTGAAGCTGCGATAGCCCCAGTTCTTCTCCGCCTGCCAGGTGTGTCCGGGAACGGGCAGGCCCAGGCCGCCGAACTCGCCGAGGACGCCGGCTCGCTTGTCTTCCAGGCGGGGAGCCGAGGGGCCGGGGTAGTCGTGGATGTCGTGTACGTCGCCGACGCCGCGATCCGTCCAGCCGCTGGCGTTGTTCACGAGGCGGGTCGGGTCGAGCTTGCGGACCAGGTTCACGACTCGCGGCGTGTCGAACTGGCCCCAGCCCTCGTTGAACGGCACCCACATCACGATACACGGATGGTTGCGGAAGGCGTCAATCATGCGGGTCAGCTCCAGGTCGAACTGCTTCGAGGATTCCTCAGACCGCCGGATGTCGGGGTCCCGGCCGCCGATATAACGATCCCCGCTGGGCATATCCTGCCAGACGAGCAGGCCCAGCTTGTCGCACCAGTAGTACCAGCGGTCGGGCTCGACCTTGACGTGCTTGCGGGCCATGTTCATGCCCAGCTTCCTGGTGACCTCGATATCGTACTTGAGGGCCTCGTCCGTTGGTGCGGTGTAGAGTCCGTCGGGCCACCAGCCCTGATCGAGCGGACCATACTGGAACAGGGGCTTATTGTTCAGGAACAGGCGATTGATGCCGTTCTCGTCCTTCTGAAGGGCGATCTTTCGCATGCCGACGTAGCTTGTGACCTCATCGAAGACGATCGGCTGATTGAAGTGCCCGAGCGTGATCCTCACGTCATACAGGAATGGATCGTCCGGCGACCACAGACGCAGATTCGGGACCTCGACCTCGATCTGGTTGAGGCCGTTGGCCTGGGCGACCACCTTGCCATCGCGGAGGACCTCGACCTTTACGTTGTCGCTGCGGGTCAGCCTGCTTGCGATCTCCACGGTCAGCCTGGCGTTGTCCACGTCGGGAGTCAGTTTGAGCCCCTCAATCCGCCTGGGGGCGACCGGTTCGACCCAGACGGTCTGCCAGATGCCGGTGACCGCGGTGTACAAGATGCCATGCGGATTGCGGATCTGCTTGCCGCGAGGCTGCGTGCCCGCGTCGGTCGGGTCCCATACGGACAGGACGACTACCTGTGGGCCGCTCTCCTTCAGCGCGTCGGTGATGTCGAATGTGAAGGGGTCGTATCCGCCCTTGTGATTGCCGACCTCCGTGCCATTGACCCAGACGGTGGCGTCCCAATCGACAGCCCCGAAGTTCAAGAGGATGCGTCTGCCCTCGGCGTTCCATCGCTCGCCTTTGGGAATCTCGAAAGTCCGACGATACCACAGGCGGTTGTCCGGCCCGACCGGCTTCATCACGCCGGAGAGGGCCGATTCGATGGGGAAGGGAACGAGGATCTGGCCGTCGAAGCTCTCCGGCTGCGGTGCGTCCTTGGCCAGGATGGCGTAGTCCCACAGGCCGTTGAGATTCAGCCAGTCCCGGCGGACCATCTGCGGGCGGGGGTATTCGGGAAGAGCATTCTCCGGCGAGACCTCCTTGGCCCACTTTGTCATCAGGGGGCCGTCCGCCGGTTTCCATTGGCCTTGCACAAGGGACGAAAACAGCGCGGCCGCGACAGTGCAAATGATGCTGGCTTTGAAGAAACGTGCACGCATGACAAGACCTCCCACGACACAGTACCTCCGACTTCCGGCAACACGTTGCCCGGACCGGTTTGTAGTGACGCCGTGAGGCGTTCTCTTCTCATCGAAGATCGATATGCCCTCACGGGCACACTATAGACAGGGCAAGACCTGCCCTGCCTGCCGACCGGGCGCCGGCGGATCGGAACTAAGGTACCCACAGGGGGCCCCGTTTTCAATCGGAAACAGGGCGTCTCGGGAGAATGGCTGCCAAGGTGGCCGACGGGCTCAGTACCGCGAGACGTTCATCTCGCCGGGCGTGCCCGTGACCAGGTAGACGACGCTCTCGGCGATGTTCGTCGCGCGATCGGCGATCCGCTCGACGTTGTGGGCGGCCCAGATCAGGTACGTGGCTCGCGTGATGACCGAGGGGTTCTCCACCATGCGATTGATGAGGTCGTGATAAGCCTGGTCGTTCAGGCGGTCTACCTCGTCGTCCTCGAGGCAGATCTGCTGGGCCTTGTCGGCGTCGCGATTGACGAAGGCCTCCAGACTCCGTCGCAACATGCTGACGGCCTTCTCCGCCATAGGCGGCAGGAAGACCAGCGGTCGGACGAGCTGCTGGTCGCCATGGAGCAGGACGATCTTGCCGATGCCCTCCGCGTAGTCGCCGATTCGCTCCAGGTCGCGAACGATGCTCAGCGTCGCGATGATCTCGCGGAGGTCCGAGGCCACCGGCTGCTGCAACGCGATCAGATCGACGCACTTCTCTTCGAGTGTCCATCTCAACTGGTTGACCTTGGCGTCGTTGTCGACGACCTTCTTGGCCGCCTTGGCGTCCAGGCTCCCCAGCGCCTCGACGGAGCGGTGAATCGCCTCGATCACCATCTCGCCCATGTGCAGGACGTCTCGTTCGAGTTCTTTGATCCGATTATGAAACCCTTCTCTGGCCATGAAAGACTCCGATATCTACTATTTGCGATTGACGATTTACTATTTGAGCTGGCGCTCGGCGCGAGCCCCGCCTGCAAATCGTAAATAGTAAATCGTAAATAATCAATTACCCAAAGGCCCCTCGAATATAGTCTTCGGTCAGTTTTTCCTTCGGATTCGTGAAAACCTGGTGGGTCTTGCCGAACTCGACGAGTCGGCCCAGGTACATCAGGGCCGTATAATCCGAGCAGCGGGCCGCCTGCTGCATGTTGTGCGTCACGATCACCAGCGCGTACTCCTCGCGGAGCACGCGGAGCAGTTCCTCGACCCGCAGCGTCGCGCCGGGGTCCAGGGTCGAGCAGGGCTCGTCCAGCAGGATGATCTCCGGCTTGAGCATCAGAACGCGGGCGATGCACAAACGCTGCTGCTGTTCGAGCGTAAGCGACTGGGCGTTCTGGCTGAGCTTGTCCTTCAGGTCGTCCCAGAGTCCGACGTGCTCGAGACTCTCCTGGATGGTCCGCAGGATATCGGCCTTCTTCTTCATCAGGTTGTGGATTCGCAGGCCGAACTTGAGGTTGTTGTAGATCGACAGCGAGAAGACGTTCGGTCGCTGGAAGACCATGCCCACCTTGCGCCGCAGGGCGATCAGGTCGGTGTCCCGGTCGAGGATGTTCTGCCGGTCGATCAGGATCTGGCCCTGCATGGAGGATTGCTCGATGAGGTCGTTCATCCGGTTGAAACAGCGAAGGAGCGTGGACTTGCCGCACCCGGAAGGGCCGATAATCGCCGTGACGTTGCGAGCGGGAATCTCGATACTCACGTCCGTCAGCGCGCGGAACGGGCCGTAGTAGAGATTCAGATCGATCGTTTTGATTTTGGCTTCCGGCTGCATTTGGCAAATCGTAAATCGGCAATAGTAAATCGCAAATCGACTATCCGAATCTCCCGGTGATGTAGTCGTCTGTTCGCTTGTCCCTGGGTTTTGTGAAGAGTTCGTCGGTCGGGCCCAGCTCCACCAGCTCGCCCATCAGAAAGAAGGCGCACCGCTCGCTGACGCGGGATGCCTGCTTGGTGTTGTTCGTCACGAGGATCTGCGTGTAGTCGAGCTTCAACTGCTGCATGGCGTCCTCGACCTTGGCGGTGGAGATGGGGTCCAGGCCGGAACAGGGCTCGTCGTAGAGGATGACCTCGGGTCCGACCGCGAGGGTCCGGGCGATGCAGAGCCGCTGCTGCTGGCCGCCGGACAGACGCACCGCCGGCTGGTCCAGGCGGTCCTTGACCTCGTCCCAGAGATACGCCTTCTTCAGGGCCTCCTCCACGATCCACTCGACCTGCTCGCGGCTCGTGGTGCCGTGGACCTTCGGTCCATAGGCGACGTTTTCGAAGATCGTTACCGGCAGCACCTGCGGCAGCGCGAAGATGATCCCGATCTTCTTGCGGAGGATGTTGTCGCGGATTTCCTTGATGTCCCGACCGGCCAGGCGGATCTCGCCCGTCTGGGAGTAGCTCCGCACGAGGTAGTTCAGGCGGTTCAGTGCCCGCAGGAAGGTCGTCTTGCCACTGTTGGACGGCCCGATCACGCCGAGGATCTCGTTCTTGCGGACCTCGATGTTGATCCCCTTGAGGACCTGCAGCGCCCCGAAGTACGCGTTCAGATCGGTGGTTTGGATGGCCGGTTCGCTCACCATAACCTCTTTTTCCGGTAGTGGGCGCGGAGGAAGATGCTCACGAGGTTCATCAGGAACACCAGGGCCACCAGCACGAGCGCCGTCGCGAAGCTGACGGACAGGGGGATGTTGGGCACCTGGGTGGAGATGACATACAGATGATAGGGCAGCGCCATCACCTGGTCGAAGACCGAGTGGGGGAGTCGGGGCAGGTAGAAGGCTGCGACGGTGAAGAGGATCGGAGCGGTTTCGCCCGCCGCCCGACTCAGGCTCAGGACCGTCCCGGTCAGGATGCCCGGGATCGCATAGGGCAGGACGCAGTACCGCACGGTCTGCCACTTCGTGGCGCCCAGCGACAGGCTGATCTCGCGATACGTGTTGGGCACCGATTCCAGGGCCTCCTTCGATGCCGTGATGATGACCGGCAGGCTCATGATCGCCAACGTGAGCGAGCCGGCGAGGATCGACGTGCCCAGGCGCAGCAGCATGACGAACATCGTGAAGCCGAACAGGCCGTAGACGATTGACGGAATGCCCGAGAGGTTCACCACCGACAGCTTGATCATCCGCGTGAACAGGTTATCGTGGGCGTACTCGACGAGGTAGACTGCCGAGAGCACCCCGAGCGGCAGCGAGAAGAGCATCGTGCCGAGGACGAGCAGAATGGTGCCGACGATGGCGGGGAAGATGCCGCCGGCCTTCATCCCCTGGCGCGGAGCGGCGGTGAGGAACTCCCACGTGATGGTCCCGGCCCCGTTGACGACGATGTAGACGATCACCAGGAGAATGGGCACGACGATGGCCAGGGTCAGCAGGCCCAGGATCGAGAACGCAACACGCTGGCGGATCATGGCGGTGTTCATTTCCGGGCCCTTCTCAAGAACAGATCCGCGATGAAGTTGATCGTGAACGTGATGGCGAACAGGACCAGTCCGACCGCGAACAAGGCGAAGTAGTGTTCCGATCCGCCCACGGTCTCTCCCATCTCGCCCGCGATGGTGGCGGTCAGGGTCCGCAGGGGCTGGAGGATCGACTTGGGCATGACCGGCGCGTTGCCTGTGACCATGAGCACGACCATCGTCTCGCCGACGACCCTGCCGATTCCCAGCATGGTCGCGGCGACGATGCCCGAGGAAGCGGAGGGCAGGATCACCCGCCAGAGGGTCTGCCATCGGGTCGCGCCCAGGCCGTAGGCGGCCTCGCGATAGGACTTCGGCACGCCCACCAAGGCGTCTTCGGAGATGCTGATGATGGTCGGCAGCGCCATGAACGCCAGCAGCAGACTGCCCGTCAGGCCGCACATCCCGGTAGACAGGCCGAACCTGCTCCGCAGGAACGGGCCCAGCCAGATGATCCCGAGAAAGCCCAGCACCACGCTCGGAATCGCCGCCAGGATCTCGACGAGCGACTTGAGCACGTGCTTGAGCGGTTTCGGAGCCACCTCTGCGATGAACATCGCTGCGCCCACCCCCAGCGGGACGCAGATCACAATCGCCCAGAACGTGACGAAGACCGACCCGACCAGCAGGGGGAGCACACCGAACTTGGCGGGCTCCGAGATCGGCAGCCATTCGCTTCCGAACAGGACCTCCTTCACGGAATACTGACGAAACAGGGACAGCGAATCCCGCAGCAGGAACAGGAAGATCAGAAAGACGAAGGCGACGACCACCAGGCCGCTGAGCTTGATGCACCACTCGATGACGGGCTCGCCAATCCGTCGGCGCTGCGCGTCGGGCGCCGTGCGTTGTGTGTCGTGCGGAAGAGTGTCCTCAACGCATTCCGCACTCCGCGCCCCGCGCGACGGGTTCGGAGTTGTGCTACTGGTTTCGGGCAAGGGTCTCTCCTACAGGCACAAATCCCGTCGCCATGAATCTCGTCTGGCCCATTGGGCCCAGGGCGAAATTGACGAACAGCTTCGTGACGCCTGCCGGCTCGCCGTCCGTGTACAGGTACAGCGGCAGGGAGAGCGGATACGTCTTGTTCACCACGTTCTGGACCGTCGGCGGATAGAACTCGTCGGGCTTCTTCGCCACCAGGACCGCCTTCGTCCGGTCGGAAAGATATCCCATGCCCAGATAGCCGATGGCGCCCTCGTTGTTGGCCACCTCTTCGACAATCGCCTGTGAGCTGGTCAGCAGGAGCGTCTCTTTCGAGAACTCCTCGGTGCTGCCCTTCTTGTTGAGCTGGACGACCACCTCTTTGAAGTACATATGGGTCCCCGAACTGACCTCGCGAGAGAGCGTGACGATGTGCAGGTCCTTGCCGCCGAGCTGTCTCCAGTTCGTGGTCTTGCCGGTGAAGATGTCGTGCAGGTCCTCGATGGTCAGGCGGTCGATGGGGTTGTGGTGGTTCACGATGACCGCGACGCCGTCGTAGGCGACGACGATCTCCTTCGGATGGACGCCTCGCTTCTCGGCCATCTCGATCTCCTTGCCCTTCATCTCGCGGGAGGCGGTGGCGATCTCGGTGGTCTTGTTGATCAGCGACGCGATGCCGACGCCGGAGCCGCCTCCCGTGACGGCCACGAACACGTGCGGATAGTCCTTCATGAACTCCTCCGCGGTCTCCTGCATCGCGTTGACGATCGTGTCGGACCCCTTCGTCTGGACGAACCCCTGCGGCTCGTTCGGGTCGACGGCTTCTCCGCAGCCGGTCAGAACGGTCGCGCAAAACACCGAGAGCACGATAGTCGTCGTTCTCAACCCCATACGCCGCAGATTGTACTGATCCGCATTAGCCAGTGCAAATCCATCCGAAAATGCGTTTGATTCTTCAACCGCCCGAAGACCCCGTCGCACCGCGATCTTCACGAGCGTACATTCCTACAGGGCAATTGTTAAGATAGTATTAGTGTTGTGTTAGGATTGGATTAGGACCGGATTGGGACTATGCGGGTGTACGAGGGTGAAAGCGGCCGCACCTGCGTTCGTGTGCATCCCCGCTCCCGCAAGGAGTCCCCACGCTCAGAACCCAAGGGATTCAGTTTCCGTTCAAACTGGCGAACGGCCAGCAGACCAAGCCCGCCAACGCGGCGGGTATGGTCAGTGCCGCCCGCGGGACCAATGGCCAGACCCTGACAATGGCTGAAGTAACGTTCACCCCATCCGCCGGCGCGTGGAGCTTGGCGAAAACGAGATTCCTGACCACAACCGCCGATGTCAGCGGCAAGCTAATCGCAACCGAACCGATCAACGCCGGCAGCGGCATCGCCCTGACCGATGGTGAGAGCTATGATGTGACGATGGCCCTCGCCAGCGAACCATAAGGGACTTCATCTCTCGCCATGGGAGAAATCTTTCTGCTGCTCCTCTTGTGTCGCACTGGACCCATGCTACAATGTCGGCAGTGACTGGGAAGGAGCAGTACACGTTGCGGACACGTGAGCTCCACCTCGCCTCTGCGGGGACTCGAAAGGGAGTCTATATGGATGGGAATCTGATATCCTGTCCGTAACATAGGTCCGGCTGATTATCATTAGCCTCACAGGAGACGTTCATGGAGATACCGATATCCGAGACAGTAAGCCTCTTGTCACTGGGTTTGGACGAGGCATGGTTACAGGAGCAGATTTGGGATAATCCTTCATCCATTGGTCTTGGCGATTTGGAGGGGGTCACAAAGGAGCGGTCTATCAGTTCTGGCGGCCGCTTAGATATCCTGCTCAAGAATCCTGTTGATGATTCAATGTACGAAGTCGAAGTCATGCTGGGCGACACCGATCCCAGCCACATCATCAGAACCATCGAGTACTGGGATTTGATCAAGCGGAAATGGCCGCAACGCCAACATTTTGCTGTCCTGATTGCTGAGCGAATCACAAAGAGGTTTTTCAACGTCATCCAGATCCTGAGTGGCTCTGTTCCGCTCATCGCCATTCAGGTTAACGTGATCAAATCCCCCGCCGGACACTCGCTTCATTTCACGAAGATCCTTGATGTCTACGAAGAAGTGGATGATGAGGTCAGCCAAGATGGAGACAGTTTCGACGAGGTCTATTGGCGAAAGAAGTCAAATGAAACCTTGCTGGTAGCGCAACGTATAATATTTGAAGTGACACAGCCAATCTACGATAACCCCCGTTTCAACTACTGCAAATACTCAATCAACATCGTTTGCCGCAGCTACAATCAACTCCTTGTACGCACGCGCAGTGGCGGCAACGTATTGATTCAGTTTCGGTACGGTTCCAAACAAGAAGAGATCGCCCAATTGCTCGAAGCCCGATCGATTCAATACAATGACAAGTACAAGCAGTTCATCTTCTCGATGAGCGCACAGCGAGCCATGGAGGATACCGACTTGTTCGTGGAAATAGCCAGACTGAACAACCAATGGTGGGTTGGTTCGAGTAGCGATGAGTAATATGCACTGGAATGCGAACTCTGACATTTGATGCCAGCCAGGTGGCAGAGCCCCGGCTGATTGGACCGTTCTATGACAGCTCTTCCCATCGGATTCCGAGCTTTCGGGCGGCGTAGGCGAGCGGTTTGACGTGGTCGCCGTAGGCCATCATCCAGTGCGAGTCGCGAACCTCGTTGATGAGTTTTCGCCAGTCGCCCTGGATCTGAACGTCCTGCTGGGAGCGGCAGATTTCGTAGGCCGGGTTGCTGCGGACGATGCCGGTGAAGCCGAGCCAGCGGCCGGTGCTGTACTCGGGATCGATGAACGTCACCTGCTGGCCGGGCGGGAGGTCCACCTTGGGAGCGGCGCCGTATTCGGACTCGTAGTGCGTCATGATCCGAGCGGGCTCGTAGCGGACGCCGTCGAACCGTCGGGGCGAGCTGCAATGGGCACACGTCACGATCCCGTCGTGCGGGAAGGTCGAGTTGTGCATGAAGACGGGCAGGCCCGAGACGTGGCGCAACAGGATGCCGGCGGGGATGATGACGAAATCGGACTCGCAGAAGGCGATCAAACCTTCGTCGTCGAGCAGGCCGAGGGTCAGGCACGGCGTCGTCTGCGAGATGGGCATGATCGTGCTCATGCAGTTGCGGATCGTGAAGGCCGACGCGTCGTGCTCGCGCATCAGGTCCTTGAAGACGCCGTAGAGCATGAAGGCGTTGACGAGGAACTGGTTCGTCGTGGCCAGGGTCGTGCCGGGCAGGGCAAGGTAGGCTTCGGCCCACCGCCTGGCGGCGGCCATCCTGTCGCGGTCGGCCAGAGCCGCCTGGATGCGGGGCGTCACGGCTTCGTAGGACACGTCGATGATCTCGAACCGGTACTTCTCGCGGGCGACATCCGGCGCCTCGGGCGAGTACTTTCCCCAGGGACCGCCCAGCGCGACGATACGCGTGCCGACGAAGTTCTTCAGGCCGTACAGGGCGCGGAGACGCCAGAGCAACTCGTTGGAGTCGTCTACCACCACGTCCTCGACGTGGACAGGGCCGTGGTCGAGGCAGGAGGGATCGGAAAAAGCCGAATCGGGGCGAGAAGGTGAGAAGTTGAGAAGGTCAGAAGGTCGGACAGTCTTGCCTTCTTCCACGCTCACCTTCTCACCTTCTGACCCTCTTGCCTTCTGTTCTTTCAGGCCCGATTCGGCTTTTTCCGATCTTCGCCCGAATGCGGGTGCGCCCGTCTGGAGATAGCGGGTGCTCAGGGCCTCGAACCAGTAGTAGGCCGGGCCGGAGCTGCGTCGAGTGAAGATGATCGTGTCGCGATCCTTCTTCGGTGCGAAACAGGCTTTGAGCAGTTCGCCCGAGCCTGATGCGGCGTAGACGATGACCGCGTCGTATTCGTTTTCGTGGACCCTCGCGGCCTCCGCAGGCGACTTGACCACGGCAATCGGCAGCGCCTTCAGGGGGAAAGGAGCCTGTGCGCACAAGGTTGCCAGTTCCTCGGAGATCCGGCGTGCCTCGGTTGCGGCGGCCTCGTCGCTCTGGACGCTGCCCCAGGATTTCCACGAAGTGGCGGGTCTGGGTTCCGCGACGCGGTACATCAGAATGGGCTGGACTACGAGGGTCCGGCCTGTGCAGAGCATGGGCCGCTTCGGGTCCCAGCCTTGCGGATCGGTCGCTGCGGAGGAGGATGCGTTCAGGCCGAGCACGCCGGCGGCGAGGCCCGCGCCGGTCAGGCCGAGGAATTCTCTGCGGTTGAATGCAAGAGATTTCGTTGAAGAATATAGGCCCGGATTACCTTTTTTCATTCCGTCGTCAGCCATAGCTTTCTCCTGCAAGAATAGACAGGAGGATTATACCCTCGTCGCGGGCGGAACACAAATCTCGTGAAGCGTCAGAATTCCCTGTGCGTCACGCGTGCGACCTCTCACGTTTCGCGCACGACGCACTCCAGGATCTTCTGTCCCTGCTCGTCGCCTCCGAGAGCGGCCATCGCCGGCTCTGGCGCCTGGCGCAAAGACTCGCAGGTCGAGAGCAGATCGTCCACGGCGAGGTCCGCGATGGCGACGCCCAGTTGCTTGGCGGCCGATTCGATCCACGTGACCATCGCGATCACGACGGTGGGATCGAACTCATAGCCGGCGGAGTCCTTCAGCATGGCGAGCGTCTCGCCGATCGGGCGCGAGGTGTGGTAGGCCCGGTTCGAGGTCAGGGCATCGAAGGTGTCGGCGACCGCGATGATGCGGGCGCCCAGCGGAATGGCGGTCCGGGCCAGCCCGTCGGGATAGCCCTGCCCGTTCCATTTCTCGTGATGGTGGCGGACGATGGAGGTCTCGGTCTCCAGGAAGCTCATTCTTTCGAGGATGCGCACCGCGACCAACGGATGCTGCTCGACGAGCCAGCGTTCGTGGCCGATAAGGTGATCGGGTTTGAACAGGACCGCATCGGGCACGCCGATCTTGCCGATGTCGTGGATCATCGCGGATCGTTGGATCAGGTCCACGTACTTGGGTCCCAGTTCCATCGTCCGTGCGATCTCGACGGAGTAGGCCGTGACGTTCTCCGAATGCTTGCGGGCATAGGCGTCCTTGGCTTCGAGGGCCTGGACGAGGCTCCAGATGCTCTCCATGAACACCCTCTCCGCCTTCTCCGACAGGCCCATGATTCTCCTTTGGAGCCTCTTGACCCGCTCGATCTCGATGTCACTGGCGTTGAGGAGGCGGGCCATCTCCTCGTTCCATAGCTTGACGCAGTTACGTCCGGCGTTTTTGGCTTCGTAGAGGGCGACGTCGGCCCGGCGCATCACGTCGTCGGGAGATTCGTCTGCTTCGAGGAGGCACTCGGCGATCCCGCAACTGATGGACAGACCCATTCCCTGGTCGAAACGGATCTCGCGCACTCGGGTCCGGACGCGCTCCAGCAGGACGGTGGCCTCCGCGGCCTTCGTCTCGGGCAGCAGCAGGACGAACTCGTCTCCGCCGTAGCGGGTCAGGACGTCGGGTCCTCGCTTCTCCCGCTTGACGCATTCGGCCAGCTTGCGGATCGCGTCATCGCCCGTGACGTGTCCGAGGGCGTCATTGATCATCTTGAAGTGATCCAGATCGAGGATCGCCACGGAGAACGATCGCTTGTATCGCTTGGCCCGGTCGCATTCTTCGAGCAGCTTCTCTTCCAGCAGTTTCCTCGAACCGACCCCGGTCAGCGCATCGGTCAGGGAGGTGAGTCTCGCCTGCTGGTATCGGGTGGCGTTGGTCAGGTGGGCGACGAGGATCTCGCGGGTCAGCCCGGCCTTGTACTGGGTCAGCTCCTCATTCGAGAGGCTCGACTCGGGCAGGCCGCACATGCACAGGTAACCGGAAAGACGCTTCTCCTTGCCGGTGGCCGCCTCGGGCAGGCCTACGATGTCCAGAGGCAGGACCATGCGCGGGGCCTTGCCCCCGCACTTGCTGCACTCGAGAGGGATTTCCGCATGGCAGTAGGTGGGCGAGGACTGGCGAGTCTCGACGTCCTGCGGTCCCATGAGGTGCCCGCCGACGCAGGGGCAGCGGTTGGAGCTGATCAATTCGGGCTCCCGGCTGCGATCGCCCGCCGGATACAGGCACAAAACCGAATTGCGGGCCTCGAAGAGCTTCGGCGCCTCCGCGGCAACGATCTCCGCGGCCTCGTTCAGGTCGATGCTCTTGAGACATTTCGAGAGCATGGCCACCTCTTCGGCGGCCGTCCGGTCTTCGACAAGCTGTTGGGAGATGATGTCCCGGGCCGAGAGGATGCCGACGACTCTGCCGCCATTGACGAGGGGCAGGTGGCGGATCCGATTGTCCATCATGATTCGCCTGGCTTCGCTGGTGGTTATCCCCGGGGAGCACGAGACAACCTGGGCGGTCATGATCTGGCTGACGAGGATCTGGGCTCCGGAGTCGGGTCGCACGGCCACGTGGCGGGCGATGTCCCGCTCAGTGACGAGTCCGACGAAGCGACCCTGGTCGTCGTTGACGATCAGGCAACCCACGTTGTGAGAGAGCATCTTGGCCGCGGCGTCCTTGATGCTGTCGCTGCTGCAAATCGTGATGACTCTGGCCTGGTTGGGCGAGGCATCCGGCAAGTTGGGGCGCGCTGGCTCAGACATCGATCAATCCCCTTCCACTTCGTATGTTCTGCTATCCGTAGTTTGCGATCGTTCAGGGTATTTGTATCGACGCGCCAACCCCCCGGCTTTAGGTGGGAGTTCAACACGAGAATATGGTATAATCTGGGGACAGAGCGAGCCAAGATGGCGGCGGGTGCGTAGTATGAGAACAGATGCCACGGGTTCCTGGTGGTTCCTGCAAAGCCAGTGAAGACCGAGGGTTATGGCCGCTGGAGGGGTGGTTGGGACGGTTGTAACGCCTGTGCGGCCGGACGTGCGGAAAATCGCACGAGGTGATGGAAAAATGCGTTACGAAATGCCCCGGATGCGGCACCTATTTGCACAATGATGACCATGGATCAGACAACCCAGTCCGCTGTGGACAGACAAGTGAACGAGATCGAGCTGATAGAACGGGCTCAACGGGGAGATCGGCAGAGCCTCAACAACCTCGCTCAGGTCGCCAGGGAGCGGCTCAGGACCTATGTCTATCGCCTTACTCAGAAGGACGATCTGGCGCAGGAAATTGTTCAGGAGAGCCTCTTAGAGATGTGCAAGATACTTGGCAAGCTGCAGAAGACGGACCGGTTTTGGCCGTGGCTCTACGGGATCGCGACCAACAAGCTGCACCGGCACTATCGGACGGAGAAGGCTATGAAACACGCAGCGGCTTCGGAGGAGCGACGTCGGGGCACCGTGCAGGAACGTGAGGAAGGATTCGAAGGGCTCGTCGGCGACGAGCTCAAGAGCATTGTCGCCGGCGCCATGCAGAAGCTGCGGACCCGCCATAAGGCGGTCTTGGTCATGCGTTGTTACGACGGCATGGCCTACAGCGAAATCGCCGAATCGATGGGTTGCAGCGAGTTCAGCACACGGATGCTCTTCGTCCGGGCCAAGAAGGCACTCCAGAAGGAACTCCTAAGTCACGGATTCAGCAGGGGATCGCTCCTGGCGGCCTTGATCGTGTTCGGCAAGATGACTGCGCCGAGCAAAGCGGCCGCGGCCCAGCTCACCGTCCCGGCGGCAGTCCTGAAGGCGGGCCTGGCGGCCAGTGTCGCGGGTCTGGCCAGCAGCACCACGGGGATTGTGACCGTCGCGGCAGTCGGCGCGCTGACCGTCGGGACGGTTGTGACCACTTCCGGACCCGCCAGGCAGGTCGGCTTCGGCGACCGTCCGCTGGTCCCGGGCAACCGGATCGTCAGCCCTTATGCGACCGCCACGAGTGCCCATGAACAGTACTGGTACTACTTCCCGGAAGGCCCGGACGGCTCGCTGATCCTGCGAGCCCAGTCCCGCAACGGCGCATCCACCGTGCTCCAAAATGGGGAAGCCAATTATGCCTACCAGGGCAATACGGTTACGATCAATAACCACCGCATGCTGCTCGACGACCTGAGCGTGTTCAAGCTCCCGACGGACAGCCCGACGATGCGAGGCTTCCTCGCGCAGGTGGAGGGAATCCGCAACGATATCCAGCCTGTGTCCGCCAAGAAAGGGCGCGGCCTGCTGGCGGTGGTCGAGCGGAAGACCGACGACGCGGCTGTCGATACGCCGTGGACGATCTCCAGCTCCAATGTCCTCGACACCGATTACTTCCAGAGCGACTGGCCGACGGATGCGCGGATCGTGGACAATCGCGACGCGATGCACCGGCGCGGCTGGACGTACTTCCGTATTCAAGGCACGGTTGGCGGACGAAAGGTCGCCGGCGCCGGGAGGGTCCCGTTCGTCTACGCAGTGAGCAAAGAGCATCGTCCCTGGTTGCGTCTGACCGTCGGCGATCTTGTCGTCGTCGATAGCGGCTCCGCGGCCACGCTTCAGAACGCTCAAGGCGAGTCCTCGTTCAAGTACCGCCAGGGCAGCTTCTTTCGCGGTTTGTCGCGTCCCTGGATGGGTCTGCACGCGGTCGATACGGTCCGTCGGGATGCGGCTGCCCAGCGGGCCCGGTTCGAGACTCAACTGACGGCCGATGGTCGCCAGGCACAGGTCACCGTGACTTCGGACAAGACAGAGCTTGTGTATACCATCGATATCGAGGCGGACCTCGTCCGCCGGATCGATTTCATCGTGGCGGACGTCCCCGCCGGTTCGCTCGAATTCGAGTACCTTTCGGATGTGAACGTCAGCCGCAGCGAGTTTGCCGTCCCGTCGTCCCGACCGCTGCAAGCGACATTCCGTGAGGATCCGGGCATCCTCTGGCTCGTCGCCCTGGCGAACGGGACTCTGGGAGGCCAATAACTGAGCCGACCATCCGGCCAAGTGAGCAGAGGGTGGTTGTGGGTACGGATGAAGTATGCCCGCACAGAGGGGTGTGGCGGGAGGGTCAGGGTGGTCTGTGCAGCAAACATAACGAATGAAAACGCTTCGCCGAGGATTGGCTGTGTTCGTGGGATCGCGAACACGTCCGTGAGGTTGTCGTATCTTCGTCCGACCGAACCGGAGGAATGGGCCGACAGGGAGGAGGCCATCGCAGAGTTGTCGGACGCTCTGCCCGCTAACGACAGGGAGGTCGTCATACGTCCGATAGGAAGGTCGGTTGGGACGGAGATACCAAGAAAGAAGGCCCCGGGGCTGTCCTGTTGTCCTCGGGTCGGCCCACACGAAGCGTCGCGTGGGCGGTCCCGAGCCCCGGGGCCTTTATCGGATTGCGGGAACTCTGCCCTGCGATTCTGCTCTAACAAGCTTATTGGCAACTGAATAGTTGCTGGTTGTTTTGCGGCGGGTTTTTAGGTGGGCTCGTCCCACCTAAGAACCCAGTTTGACAGTGGTGTCCATGAGTGATGTGACGACAATCAGATTGGTGCGAGTTGTTCTGCTGGCCCTGGTGCTGGCGTCGCCGGCCGGGGCGGATTGGCCGTTCAGTTATTCGGATGACTTTTCTTCGGACAAGGTGGAGTCCGGCGCCTATCTGCATTCCCCGTTCTGGACTCTCGACACGACTCCCCTGGCGGAACCCTATCTGCAGTACTACGAACCGGGTGCGGACCGGGAGTTGCTGTTCATGGAGCACGGGGACCAGCCGGCCCGGCTGGCCTATTGTCTGCCCCCGGCGACCTCGTCCACCCATGGGATCGTCACAGGCACCTTTACTGTGGATGTCTCCTTCCCCTGCAGTGCGACCGTGTCTCAGTATCCGACCGGCGGGGAACTGTCCTGCTCGACCTCGCCCGACGGGGTGACCTGGTCCGGCCCGATGTATTTGTGGGCTGGACGCAACACCATCCCCATCTCCTCGAATATGGGCAGGTGCTACGTCCTGCTCAGCGGCGGCCGGGCTACGATCGACAACATCCAGGTCTCCCTCTCGCAGTCCTCCGCGACGATCCGTGTCCCCCAGAACCACAGCACGATTCAGCAGGCCATCAATGCCGCGCACTCGGGCGACGTCATTGAGGTGGCCGCCGGGACCTACTCGGGAGCGGGAAACTCGGACATCGATTTCCAGGGCAAGCGAATCACCGTCCGCAGCGCCAGCGGCGCCGCGGCCACGATCATCGACTGCGGCTCTCCCACGTCCACGGGACGACGGGGATTCTACTTCCACCAGGGCGAGACCGCGGATTCCATCCTCTCCGGCTTCACCATTCGAGGCGGGCGGATCTACGGCACGGACATCCCCGCCAATCCCCTCCAATGGACACAGAGCGCCTTGCACCCCATCGGCGGCGGCATCTACTGTGAGTTCAGCAGTCCGACCATCGCCGGCTGCATCATCGAGAACTGCGGCGCCGAACTGGGCGGCGGCATCGGCTGTGTCGGCGGCGACCCGACGATCATCAACTGCACGATCCGGGACTGTCTCGCAGGCGGGCTCGGCTCGTCCAACACGGGCGGCCGGGGCGCCGGAATCGCCCTGGTCGGCGAATCGAACACCACGATCACCAATTCCGTGATCCGGGGCAACACCAACGCCTACTCCAGCAGTTGGGGCGCCGGTCTTTACGTCCTGCACAGTTCCGCAGTCGTCTCCGGCTGCACCTTCTCCGACAACCTCGCGCCCGGCGCGCTGCGAGGCGGCGGCGCCTACTGCGGCGGCCAGGGCTGCGATGTCATGTTTCGCAACTGCGTCTTTTCTGCCAACCAGGCGGATGCCGGCGCCGGAATCCTCGTCGAAGGCGCCACCACGGCGCTGCCCTCGGCGACCATGTCGAGCTGGCAATGTGCCGTCGCCATCGTTAACTGTACGATTGCCCGGAACAGGCTGACCTATGCCTTGGGCAGTTCCGCCGCCGGCGGCGTCAACTCCAGCGGCGTCAACATCACGATTTCCAACAGCATCATCTGGGGCAACGAGGGGACTGCCGTGACGATTGCCAATGCTTCGTCCACGTATCCGGTGACCTATTCGGACATCCAGGGCGGCTACCCCGGCACGGGCAACATGAACTCCGATCCGCTCTTTGCCGCCGCGTCGAGCTCGGACTATCACCTCAAATCGACCGGCGGACGCTATAATCCGGCTTCGGACACCTGGGTCAGCGACAGCACGTGCAGTCCTTGCCTCGATGCTGGCGATCCTTGGGATTCGGTCGAGTACGAGCCGCCGCTGAACGGCGACCGGGTCAACATGGGCGCCTACGGCGGAACCGCCGAGGCCAGCAAGAGCCCCAAACGCACGGTCTACCACGTCAGCAAGAGCGGTCGCGACACGAACACCGGCGTGAGCCAGTCCCGCGCCTTCGCTACCATCGCGAGGGCAATCCAGGTCGCAGTCGATGGCGATGCGATCCTCGTCTGGCCGGGGCGGTACGAAGAGAGACTCTCGTTCGCAGGCAAGGCCATCACCGTGCAGAGCGCGGCCGATGCAGCCGTGATCGTGGCGCCCGATTACGCGTTCACGTTCTCCAAGGCCGAGGACGCCGGCAGCGTCTTGGCCAACTTCGTCATCACGGGCTGCGCCACCGCCGGCATCATCTGTGACGGCGCTTGTCCCACTCTGAGGAACCTGACGATCGTGGACAATCAGTTCGGCATCGTCGCGTATCATGGCGCCAAGCCCAACATCGTCAACTGCATCGTGTGGGGCAATGAAGACGGACAACTGTTCGATTGCAGCGCGACCTACAGTTGCATCGAAGGCGTCACGGCGGGCAAGAAGACCGGCGTCATCAACAACGATCCGCTGTTCGCGAACGCCGCCGGCGGAGACTACCATCTGCGTTCGCCGTACGGGCGCTATGTATCGAGCAGCGGCGCCTGGGTGACCGACGGCGTGATGAGTCCCTGCATCGATGCGGGCGACCCGTTCGACTCCTTCCGCAATGAACGGGTGCCGAATGGCAATCGGATCAATATGGGCGCTTACGGCGGGACCCCTTACGCAAGCCTCAGCAGCGGGCCCGTTTGTCCGTAGATCACGCCTTGCGACCCAGGGCATGGATCGCGAGGATCCCAGTAGACCGGCCCTCGCGCCGGGGGGGGGAAGGGAGAGCAGACGTGCAGCGGCCTTGCTTCTCGAACCGATCCGGCTGCTCTCCCCTGTTTGTGGATTTTCAACGGAATCCACCGCTCTGGACAGGTCAGTGGCTCTTTGATACGCAATCGCTGGTGGCGGCAGTGCCGTAACCCACCATTCGTGGTGTTTTGGGGGGCTTGACCGATATGTATGCACAATACCGGTCCGACGAACGTATTCTTGTTGCAATCGGATTGGCACAGTCATATAATAGTTGGTTAGCCGGTCAGGAGGCCCCTGAAACGTGCTATTTGGCGTGGGGCTTCCGATTCGGTGAGCCAGAAAAGGCTTTTGGGATCGGAGGATTCAGCTATCCGCACGAGATGCCAAACCATCTCGATCGGGGCACGTGGGGTGAAGAGCTGCGGTGGTGCGGACCGACGCGACGCGAGCTCGCGGAGGGCGTTTACACTCATCGAGCTGCTCGTCGTTATCGCCATCATCACCCTGTTGCTCGCCATCCTCGTTCCGGGACTGAACATGGTCCGGCGCCAGGCGACGGGAATGCTGGGAATGAGGAACCAGCGGGAGATCGCCTCCGGCGTCACCCTCTTTGCCTCCGAAAACGACGACCGCTATCCCGACTCCGTCGCGACGATCGGGTATGACAGTGAGTGGAGCTGGTACGATCCGACCGCCATCACGGGCAAACGCAAGCGAGCTCCCCAGCTCCATCGTGCCATGAGCGCCTACCTTCGCGACTACATCCCAGACGGCAAGACCATGTACTGTCCCGGCGCGCCGCGACCCTACACGTACGCACAGGCGTCGTGGGAGGCCGGCGACGAATGGGACAACCCGGACACGCCGGTGACCTACGACCCGGTCGACGGCACCTTCTGCTTCTATTGGAACTACGTCGGGTATCTGGGCGAGCCGCGGAGGCTGTTCCGAGGCCCCAGCGGTCCCGCCGCAGGCGGCAGGCAGAGCCAGTTGCTGGTCACCGACTATTTTGGCTACGGGCCCTGGCAAACGCCTGGAGCTTTCGCGAGCTGCGAGAAGCTGGCCGGCGGCGGTGTCGTCCAGGAAACCTGGCTGGCGGCCTCCCTGTGGACGGCCGAGGGCGATCCCAATGAAGCCATGCCGGATGTGAAGCTGCGAGCCGCCTATGTCGACGGGCACGTATCGACCTACACGCCCGAACAAACGGTTCCGCTGCGGGTCTCCCTGACTTCCGAGGGTGTCCCTCCCTATCCCGACGGCACAGGCAGTCGCGGCATCTTCTACATCCCCGAAGACGCTGTCAACTGACGAGCGAGACCGGTCCGTCGCACGCCAACCCACGTAGTCCTCATGCCACACGCTCTTGCTCCATGCCTGGAAAAACGTTGGCGGCCGAAGTCGGGCGAGCCTACAATGGGCTCCCGAAGACTCTTGCGCCGGATGGGTCATTCTGAACTCGGCGCAGGAGGATGGAAGATCGGCCTCGCGAGGACGGACGGGTCGGCGCAGCGTGGATATTGATTACGGAGCCTCGATGGTGCGAACAATCAGACCGGTCGTCGTCGCGGTGGGTATTGCGATCTGCCTGTTCCTGGCGGTTTCCGGCTGCCAGAGGGAAGGGGCGACCGCGCCGGCGGTGAACGTCGAACCGTCGGAGGCACGGGAAGCCTCGCCCGAGCCGAATGACGCGGGATTGCCGGTCCATCTTGTGCTGATGTGCGAGCCGGGAGACGTTGTCACGTACAAGGTGACCACCGAGATCCGGAAGAGCGTCGAATGGATGGGGCCGCAGGAGAGCCGCCCGGCCGGATACGCCGACGGCCGCTCGGGCAACCACATCGAGATCACATTCGAGCAGAAGGTCAAGGAGGTCCGCGCCAACGGCAACGCGGTGCTGGAGATCACGATCCAGGCCCTCAAGTACGTCGGGCAGATCCAGAGCAAGGTCGTCTTCGAATTCGACAGCGGCAATTCCCAGGACCAGGACAACGGTCTGGCGGCACTGATCGGGGCTCGTTACAGCGTGGAGATGTCCCCGCGAGGAGAGGTGCTCGCGCTGCTCGACATGGAATCGGTCCGACAGGCGGTGCAGACGGGCCCGCCGGCCCAGGACGTGGCGGCCAGACTGTTCTCCGAGGAGGTGGTCCGGGACCGGCACGAGGTCCCGCCGCTGATGGCCTTGGAGGATGGCACAGCGCGTCCGGGAGAGAGCTGGAGCAACCTGAAATCCTTTGCGTTCGGCGCCATGGGCGTGAAGAGCTTCGAGCGGGTCTATACGCTCCAGCCGTTCGACGAGGGGGCCCGCCGGGTCGCTCGCGTGGCGATGAAGGCGATCCCCTCGGCCGCGATGGCCGAGGAACTGCACAAGCGCCGTGCGGCCAATCTGCCTCCGGGGCTGTTTGACAATGCGGAGGACTACCAGGGCCGTCTCGATCTGGACCTCGACCGCGGGAGGATTCGCGAGTATGGCGAAGAAATGTGGACCGAGTGGGTCGTCGTCGATCCCGCCGCGGCGCAGGGCGTCGCCCAGCCGGCGGCCCTGAAAATGGGCGTCCGACAACTCCACCGGCTGGAACTGGTCGCATCGCCATGAGGTCTGGGGATCGGAAGGATCGTTCGATTGAAAGGGAATGTGTGAAGACAGGATGGATGCTCATGGCTGCAGCGGCGGTGCTGCTTGTGGGATGCAAGACGACCCCCAGGACGGCCGGCGAGGCCGCCGGGGAAGAAATCCAGGTCTCGGACAAGGGCCGGGTGTTCCTGACGATCGACTTCGAGCCGGGGCAAACGCTGCGGTACCGGTTCAGCTCCCGACGGGAGATCACGCTGGATTGGGACCCCAACGCGCCGGAGACGGCAAGCCGCGTGCAGAAGCATACCGAGCAGATGGAGATGGTCGTCGCTTATACGCCGGTCGAGGTGGACCCCTATGGGGTCAGCACGGTCCGTGCGACGGTCGAGTCGGTTCAGGCCGTTCGAGGCGGCGGGCCCACCGGACGGGCGACCGGGACCGACGCGGTCGTGAGTGCACAGGGCCAGAGCTATACGATCACGGTCGATTCTCGCGGGCGGATCGTCGACGCCAACGAACTGCGGGCCCTGATCGGTCAGATGGGGGCCAAAGCGTTCCAGGGCGACGGCTCGCGAGGGCGGACGAAGAACCCGGACATGATCGGGGACTTCATCGCCGGCACGTGGTTCCTGTGGGACGCGGTGGCGACGATTCCTCTGCCGGCCGAGGGATTGATCATCGGGCACAAGTGGCCCTCTCAGCTTCCGGCGTCCACGCCGATGGTGATGCGCCAGGCGAGGGACGTGACGTACCGGTTCAACGGCTTTCGATCCGGCCCTCGCGGCTCGGTGGCGGTGATCGAGAGCACGTACAAGCCGGCGGATTCGGCGCCTGCGGATTGGCCGGTGCCGTACTCCGGGCGGTTCCGGATGAGCGGGACGTTCGGCTTCCTCGGTCCGTACGAGGTCCTGGGCCTGGACGGGACCGGCGAGGATTTGTTCCATGTCAAAGCGGGCCGGCTCGAGCGACGGTCGCACCGGTACAGGATGGAGGTGAAGGCCTCGCTGCCGCCCCTGGGAATCAAGGCGCATCCGCACTTGACGATCGAGCAGACCCTGGCGGTGGAATTGCTGGACCCGGAGACGGGAAATTCGAGTAGCGAAACTCGAAATCCGAAACAAATCCAAAACCCGAAGCAGGAATGACCGAAACGCTCGCGCGGAGCATTGTTTCGGATTTCGGAATTCGAGTTTCGTGCTTTCTTCCATTGGGAGGTAGTGACATCTTGGAACGAAATCGTCTGTGGGCGCCGTGGCGGATTCCCTATATCCGCGACATCGGAAAGAGCGACGGGTGTTTCCTCTGCCACAACCTGGCGCATCCGGAGCAGGACGCGGAGAACCTGGTTCTGTGGCGGACCGGGCGGAGCCTCGTGGTCCTGAATCGGTTCCCGTACAACAACGGGCATCTGCTCATCGCGCCGGCCCGGCACATCGCGACGCTGGAGGAAACCTCGGAGGAGGAGATGCTTGAGGTGTTCAAGCTGATTCGGGAATCGCAGCGGGCGCTGTCGCTGACGGTCAAGCCGCACGGCTTCAACGTCGGGATGAACTTCAGCCGCTGTGCGGGAGCGGGTCTGCCCGGCCACCTGCACATCCACGTCGTGCCCCGCTGGGACGGCGACACGAACTTCATGGGCGTGTGCAGCGATACGCGGGTGATCAGCCAGTCGCTGATCGATCTGCTGGAGGAACTCAAGCAGGCCAGTGTCGAGCACCGTTTGCCTGGCCTGTAGGGTGCATTTCATGGTCGATGATCTTCGTTCTTTCGCTGTGACCGAGGTGGTGAGCAAGGGGCGGGCCTTCGCCGAGCCGGCTCATCCGTATCGCTCGGACTTCGAGCGGGATCGGGACCGGGTCATCCACAGTTCGGCCTTCCGGCGTCTCGAGGGCAAGACGCAGGTCTTTACGCCGGGCCTGGATGACTACTATCGGTCCCGACTGACGCACAGCATCGAGGTCGCGCAGATCGGTCGGACGCTCGCGAGGACGCTGGGACTCAACGATACCCTCACCGAGGCGATCTGCCTGGCGCATGATTTGGGCCATTCGCCCTTCGGCCACGCCGGAGAGTCGGCGTTGAACTCGCTGATGGCCGGTCACGGCGGGTTCGAGCACAACGCCCAGTCGCTGCGGATCGTCGATCTGCTGGAGCATCCGTATCCGCAGTTCATGGGCCTGAACCTGATGTACGAGACGCGCTTGGGCTTGGCGATGCACAAGAGCCGGTACGACCTGTCGGAAGGGGGCGGCTTTCCCGAACTCAACTGCACGCTGGAAGGGCAGGCCGCGGACCTGGCCGACCGCATCGCGTACAACTGTCACGACCTCGAGGATGGCATGCGGGCCCGCCTGCTCGATCCCGATTCAATGCGGGACATCGAGATCTTCGCAGAGGCCGAACACCGCGTTCAGGCAAGGCAGATCGACGACTGGACGATCCGCCGGACCCGCACCGCCAAGGCGATCATCGACGCCCTCGTCGGCGACTGCATCGAGACCAGTCGTGCGAACCTCGCGGCGGCGGGGATTCGGACTGTCGCGGAGGTGTGTGCCAGAGCGGAGAACCTGATCTCGCTGTCGGCCGAGAGCGACCGCAAGCTCCGCGTGCTGGAGGATTTCCTGCTCCGCTGTTTCTACCATCACGAGTCGCTCGTCGAGACCTCGCGGAAGGTGCAGGGTTGGCTGGGCGAGTTGTTCGAGCGGTTGTGCCGCAGGCCGGAAGAGATGCCCGGCTACTTCCGACGGTTCATCCCGCAGCACGGCCTGGAGCGGGCGGTCTGCGACTACATCGCCGGCATGACCGACCGCTATTGCCTGAAGCTGCTGGAGGACCCTGATGCCTGAGGCAACACGCAGACTGAGATCATATGGAGGAAACGCGAGATGTGTGACAGGGGACTGCGCATTGGCATTATTGGCTTGACTGTCTTGGCCCTGACGTCCCAGGCGAGTCGGGGACAGAATCGTTTCGAGACACAACTCAAGACGGTGACGGTCGTCGATGCCAACGGCGCCCCGGTGCCTGATGCGCGTGTCTATACAGGCGAATGCCTGGCGTGGAATAACCGGGCACAAACGGTTCGTCTGACGGAACAGTTGCCGTGGCAACGCACGGACGCCAACGGGGTCTTCTCTTTCGAGTTCATCAGGCAGGGAGCGGGCCGTCCGTACTTCGTTACGGACGCGTCGTTCGAGCGGATGGGATGCCTCCATATCGCGAGGAAGGACCCGGCTGAGACCTATACGGTGCAGCTCGAGAAACTCGCTCGAATCAAAGGCGTCATCCGGAGCGCGGATGTCGCGTTTTCCCGTGTGCACGTATCGGTCCCTTACCGTCGGGAACGTGACCTGTTCCCCCTGTTGTCCTCGGACTGCCATCTCGATGCACCCGTGCATGAGATGATGTTGGATCTTCTGTGTCCGGCTGGATGCGATCTATATCTGCACATCGAATCGGACGAACCTGCCTTTGAGAGGTATCAGAAGCGTCAGGAGATTGCCGCCTTGAAACCGGGCCAGGTAGTCGATCTCGGTTCGATCGAGCTTCGTCGTACGAGCGGGTTCGGCGTGTTTGGCAAACCGGCGCCGGAGCTTCAGGTGGCCGAATGGGTCAAGGGCAAACCGGCGACTCTCGCTGAACTGAAAGGAAAAGTCGTACTGCTCGAATTCTGGGGTCTCTGGTGCGCCCCGTGTCGCAGGGCATTGCCCCAGTTGGCCGAGTTGCACACGAAATACGCGAAGGATGGCCTGGTCATCATCGCGGTTCACGATTCCTCGCAGACCGGAGCGTCTCTGTTAGACAAGAGCCGCGACCTGCTCGATCTCTCGCAGATTCCATTCAGAATCGCGGTGGATTCCCCGAGGGAAGGCAGCATGATTTCCGACGAAACGCGAGGCACGGGACGGACCATTGATGCCTATGACATCACTGCGTTCCCCACCGGTCTGATTATCAGCAAGGATGGGCAGATTGATGACCAACCCATGACGGAGGAGCGCCTCTACCATCTCCTCTACGGGCGGCCCATGCCGCAATCGACTGCCCTCTCACGGTTCCTGACGGCCAATCGCCGACTGTGTATCACAGTTGGCATCGCGACTGCACTGATTCTGATCCTCGGGCTTGTCCTGGTTGCGTTGTGGCTTCGCCGTTCGAAGATCATCGTCCGCGAGCCTTGATATGGGTCTTGAGATGCGATTGACCCCGTTTCCCTTTGACCTTGTCCTGTGATTGCGGTAGTGTCTGGGGCCTATGGACTGGAAACGCTGGATTGCCACAAGTCTGGGTCTGGGCTGGATGCCGGTGGCGCCGGGGAGCTGGGGCTCCCTTCCGCCTGCGGTTGTGTTCGCCCTGTTGACGTACTGCGGCGCCCCGGAGGCAGCGACGACCGCGGTCATGGCTGCTATGGTGGCGATCGGGTGCGTTGCGTGCGTGCTCTGTGCGCCGGCCTCCATCGCCGCCACCGGCAGGGTGGACCCGGGCGAGGTCGTCGCGGACGAGTTCGCAGGGCAAGCCGTAGCATTTCTGGGCGTGCCCCTGGTGGCGACGCGGAGTCTGGTCGGCTGGGAGGGTCTCGTCATCGCGGCGTGCGGATTCCTTGCCTTCCGTGTGATCGACATTTCCAAACCTGGTCCAATCAAGAAGCTCGAACGGTTTCCCGCGGGCTGGGGCATTCTGGCGGACGACCTCGCTGCCGGCGCGGTTGCTGCGGTCATAACGTGTATTGCGACGGCGATTGTGGTCCGGGGGTAGCTGAGCCTGCATGATTGAATGGATTGCGGTCATCGTGCTGGGATTGATCGAGGGAATCACCGAATTCCTCCCGGTCTCGTCCACCGGGCACCTGCTGCTGGCGGAGTGCGCGTTCAAGGAGTGGCTCGGGCTGCCGCACCGGTCGGACCTGTTCAACACGGTGATCCAATGCGGCGCGGTCCTGGCGGTGGTCGTGTTGTTTACTCATCGCGTCAAGCAGATGCTCTTCGAGTGGCGAAACCCCGCGGTCCGGCGGTTCCTGTTCAAGCTCGCGGCGGCGTTCCTCATTACCGGCGTCGGCGGCGTCATCCTCAAGAAGAAGGGCCTGGAACTCCCCGAGACGGCCGGACCCGTCGCCTGGGCGACCCTGATCGGCGGGTTCGTGATCTTCGCCGTCGAGCGATGGGTGAAGGGCCGGACCCCGCAGGAGGAGATGAGCTGGGTCTCGGCGATCGTGGTCGGACTGGCCCAACTGCTCGCGGCGGCCTTCCCCGGCGCCTCCCGGTCCGGGGCGACGATCCTCGCAGCCATGGCCGCAGGCACCTCTCGCAAGTCCGCGACGGAGTTCTCCTTTCTCCTGGGCATCCCGACCCTGCTGTCGGCCGGGGTCTTTCAGATCGTCGATGCCTGGCAGAATGCCCAGGCTCAGGGCGTCGAGATGACCGAGAACTGGGGGCAACTGGCCGTCGCGGGCATCGTTGCGGCCGTTACCGCCTTTGTCGTGGTCCGATGGCTCCTGCGATTCGTGCAGAGCCACACGTTCGTCGGCTTCGGGTGGTATCGCATCGGCCTGGGCTTGCTGATCCTCGTCGTCCTGCGATGATCGACGGGATTGCCCATCCGACGGCGGGGGCGGTCAGGCCGTCTGGCAGGCCGGAAGCTGGGAAATCGCGGCGAGTGTGCGAAATAGTGCGCACAATCGCAGACGCCGGCCGAAAAAACATTTGGGAAACCGACGCAGGTGCTATAATGAATGTGAATCGAGCCGGTGCAGGCCGCAGGTTTGGGCGCAGGACGGCTCGATGGAATGCTGAAGGAATTCTGTGGAGGGTTCTGCCCCCATGGCGACGAATAGTTTCGGCTCTCTGTGTGACGATTTCTATATCGACATGTACGTGAATACGGAGTTGGACCTGCCTACGGAACGGGATACGATCCTGACCTTCTTCGACCGAATCCAGCGTCAGTATCCGACGATGGGCCGCTTTTCCCGCAGGGACAACGGGGAGTACTGCCTGGAGGAGGACCCGGTTTCGGGGCAATACCGCTGGGTCAGCCTGGAGGTCGATCGCGTCGGCTCCGGCGCGGTGGATCCTGCGAGCATCGAGGCCGTCGGCGAGCAGAACAAGCTGATCCTGGACCTGATGCCGTACATGTTGGGGGTTACCCCGCTGGATATCGATTCCCTCGATGTGACGTTCGCGATGGATTTCGATTGCGCCGGCAATCATGACGAAGTGATCGCCGACGCGCTATTTGGGTCGAGCGCTTTTGGCTGGCTCCTGGACGGGTCGCAGGCCCGGCCGATCGTCTTCTCGCCGGCCATGGTGATTTCACTGGGCGACGACGACTACACGCAGGCCCGCGTGAGCGTCGAGTCCAAGACGAGTCTGTACGAGCCCGGCGAGAAGGAGCCGAACCGCGACGAGGCCATCACCCTGTCGCTGACGGTTCGCCAGTACCCGAAGCCCAACGAGCGATTCGATCCTGTCGCCTCTTTCGTGCGGCAGTTTCAGCAGGTGGAGGAACTGATGTCGGAACGTATCCTTCGCCACTTCGTGCAACCGCTGGCGGAGGTGATCGCACAAAGACGGTCGTCCTAAGGAGTGGGAGTTGCCCATGGCACTGGAAGCGCCCCTGAGCAAGTACAAACGACACAACTTCTATATCGGCATGGCGGTGTGCATCGTGATGGCCCTGTGGTTCGGGTACGACGGGCACTTCAACGAGAGTTTCATCAAGGAACACAGCGACGAGCAGGGCAAGCCGAACAGCACGCTGGTCTTCAATCAGAAGTCGCCGCCGTTTTTTGTCCTGGGGGCCATCTTGTGCGGCGTGTATTACTGCGCCATTCGCAACCGCAAGCTCGTTGCAGCCGACGACGCGCTGATCATCGCGGGCAAGCAGAGAATCCCCTACGACGCCATCGAGAAGATCGACAAGACGCACTTCGAGAAGAAAGGTGTCTTCACCATCACCTACAAGAACGAGCAGGGCGGGGAGTCCAAGCGAACGCTGAGCGACCGCGAATACGACCAGCTCGGCCCGATCCTCGACCATCTGATCGCCAAGATCACCTAGCGCGGACGTCCAGCGGTCTGCCGTCGAGGAACGCGTTCACAGCCGGGCGGTCCAATTCCATGCTGATTCCAGTGTCGGTCTCCGCCTGCTCTGACGCTGGCAGGAAGGGACCTATGGTCCGGGACGTCTGTTGCCTGGCGACGTCGCCCTCCACATTCGGCAACAAAGTGGTTGACCGGGGTGCCCGGTTTCGGTAGTCTATCTCGGTTTGTCTTTTCGTGGTACGGCAGGAAGGTTTGGGGAAATACCGGTCCAATGAATACGTGTGTCGTCGGATTGCAGTGGGGTGATGAAGGCAAGGGCAAGGTGGTCGATATCCTGGCCGAGGACAGCGAGATCGTCGTCCGCTACGGCGGCGGCTCCAACGCGGGCCACACCGTCGTCATCGGGGACAGTCGCTTCGCGCTGCACCTGTTACCCAGCGGGGCGGTCCGCGAGGGCACCGTCTGCGTGATTGCCAACGCCGTGGTGGTAGACCCAGCGGTGTTGATCGACGAGATCGACGGCCTGGCCCAGCGCGGGATCTCCCTGGCGGGCCGGTTGTTCATCAGCGAGAACGCCCACGTCGTCCTCGACTACCACAAGCGAGAGGACCAGTTACGCGAGGAATCGCTGGGCAAACAGAAGATTGGCACGACGGTTCGCGGCATCGGCCCGTGCTACGCGGACAAGGTCGGGCGGAGCTACGCCGTGCGGATGAGCGATTTCCGCGACCTCAAGGCACTTGCGGGCAAGCTGCGGACGATCCTCGAATACAAGAACAAGCTCTTCGCGGCCCTCTACGGCGCCGAGCCGATGAACGTGGAGACGGTCATCGAGAACTGCAAGCGTTACGCCCAGCGGCTGACGCCTTGCACGACCGACACGACGGAACTGCTGCACACCGCCATCGGCGAAGGCAAATCGATCCTCTTCGAGGGGGCCCAAGGCTCGCTGCTGGACCTCGATCACGGCACGTTCCCTTACGTGACCAGCTCGAACTGCAGTTCGCTGGGCCTACCCTCCGGCTGTGGTGTGCCCGCGAAACTGGTGGACAAGTACATCGGCGTCGCCAAGGCCTATACCACCCGCGTCGGGGCGGGACCCTTCCCGACCGAACTGGACAACGAGATCGGCCAGTACATCCGCGAGAAGGGCCACGAGTACGGCACGACGACGGGCCGGCCGCGACGGTGCGGATGGTTCGACGCGGTCGCAGCCGCGTACAGTATCCGAATCGGTTCGGTCGATTCGGTGGCGTTGATGCACCTCGATACCCTCACCGGACTCAAGCAACTGCAACTGTGCCGGGGGTACGAGATCGACGGTCGCGAGACGATGTTCTTCCCCGCCAATATCGACAGGCTGGCCAAGGCCAGGCCGATCTACGAGACCACGGCGGGCTGGGACGACGACTTCAGCGACGCGACCCGCTTCGAGGACCTTCCGGCGGCGGCGCAGGCCTATGTTCGGCGGATCGAGCAGATTGTCGGCAAGCCCGTCGGGATGATCGGCGTGGGACCCAAGCGAAGCCAGACCATCATGAAGTCGTGCCTATGACAACGAACGACATGGACCAGAAGCTGGCGGCGACCGCGGCCCGGCTTGGGCTTCGTCCCGAGCAGATGCCCCGCAACCTTGCGATCATCATGGACGGCAACGGCCGCTGGGCACAGAGTCGAAACCTGCCTCGCTACGAAGGGCACGGCCAGGGGGCCCGGACCGCCCAGATGATGTCTCAACGGTGCGTGGATCTGGGGATGCAGTCGTTGGCACTGTACTCCTTCAGCATGGAGAACTGGAAGCGTCCCAAGGCCGAAGTGAATGCCTTGATGCATCTGTACGCTGAGTATCTGGTGGGGATTCGCCCGACCCTCGAGCGGGACAACGTGAAGCTGATTCACCTGGGTCGGGAAGAGGGATTGCCGCAGTCGGTCTGCGAGGCCTTGCACAAGACGATGGAACTGACACAGGCCAACACCGGCATGCTACTGGCCCTGGCCTTGAACTACAGCGGCAGGGCGGAGATCACCGACGCCACGCGGGCCATCGCGCGGGCCTGCGTCGAGGGCCGGCTCCGCCCGCAGGACATCGATGAAGACTGTGTCTGCGGGCATCTGTACACCGCGGGCATGCCCGATCCCGACCTTCTGATCCGGACGGCCGGCGAGCTGCGCGTCAGCAACTTTCTTCTGTGGCAGATCTCTTACAGCGAGTTCTATGTCACTGATACCCTCTGGCCGGACTTCAACGACGAATCGCTGGATCAGGCGATTCTGGCGTACGCTTCCAGAGACCGGCGATTCGGCGCCATCCACCCAGGGACGCGGGCTTGCGACAAGAGGGATGGTGAGAAGGTCAGCGGTTGAGAGAGCAAGGGCAGGCGGGTGTGCCTGCCGAAACGTCTGACTGCTTCTTTCCGATTTCTGCGAAGGCTATGCTCAAACACAGACTACTGTTCGGGTCCCTGATGACCGTGCTGTTCTCGGGCTTCGTCCTGCTCGATGGCCGGCTCGACGGCTCTTTGACTGCCTCGATGGCGGATGATCGACGGATCCGCGCCACACTCGTGGCGTTGTTGGTCGTCGTCGCGGTGAGCCTGGGGGGACTGGAGTTCTCCAGGCTTGCGGCCTCGAAGGGCTTGGTCGTCCTGAATCCCGTTTGTGCCCTTGGCCTGATTCTGGTCTCGACGAGCTGGTGGGGATCGCAACTCATCTCTTTCCCGGCGATGACCTATCTTTCGCTTGCGACTGTACTTACGCTCGCCGGCATGATGCTGTGGCAGCAGGCGCGATTCGGCGTCACCGGCGTGCTCGCCAACTGCGGAATCAGTTGCTTTTGCCTGTTGTACCTCGGTCTGGTCGGTTCCTTCATCCTTGGAATCCGCGTCGATGGCGGCCCGTGGGACTTCCTCGCCTTCGTTTTTGTCGTAAAGTCTTCTGATATAGGGGCTTACACGTTTGGCAGGCTCTTCGGCAAGCACAAGCTGGCGCCGAGAGTCAGTCCAGGCAAGACCTGGGAGGGTCTGGGGGGAGCGGTCGCATTCGCCGTGGTTGTAAGCTTGGCGTTTGCCTGGCTTTCTGGTATAATGAGGGTTTGGATCGCCCCTGTCTTCGGGGCGCTGATGGCCGTGGTGGGACAACTCAGTGATTTGTCGGAGTCCATGCTCAAGCGTGACGCCCAGCAGAAGGATTCGTCGAACCGCGTGCCAGGGTTTGGCGGTATATTGGACGTAATCGATTCGCCGCTGTTCGCGGCGCCGGTTGCCTACCTGTTCTTCGCGGTCTTGGCTTAGCGAGAGACGGTTTTGGAAGTCACAGTACAATTGGATCCGGACAAGCAGCTCGAACTCTTCGGCCCGGCCGACAGCAACCTCCGTCTGTTGCGCCGGTCTCTGGGCGTGCAGATTACCGCGCGTCAGTCGGACCTCCACATCAGCGGTACGGAAACGAACGTCCACCGCGCCACGGAGATCCTGGACCGGATGCAGAAACACCTGCTCAAGCATCGCCAGTTGACCGCGGAGGATGTCTCCGGACTGGTTGAGCAGGGGCCCCCGGCGGACCGGGCGGAAGGCAACCATGCGATTACGGTCTTCTCGAACAAGGTGATCGAGCCTTCCACGTCGGGGCAGTTGCAGTACATCGAGACGATGCTCCACAACGACATCACCTTCTGCACGGGTCCCGCGGGGACGGGCAAGACGTACCTCGCGGTGGCCGTCGCGGTTTCCATGCTCAAGAAGCGCCAGATCCGAAGGATCGTCCTGGCCCGTCCCGCGGTCGAGGCCGGGGAGAAGCTGGGTTTCCTGCCGGGCGATATCGCGGCCAAGGTCAACCCCTATCTGCGTCCGCTCTTCGATGCCATCGAGGACATGATGGATTTCGCCCAGATGCGGAAGTTCATGGAGCTCGACATCATCGAGATCATCCCGCTGGCGTTCATGCGAGGACGGACGTTGAACGAGGCCGCGATCATCTGCGATGAGGCCCAGAACACCTCCGGCATGCAGATGCTGATGGTGTTGACTCGTCTCGGGCACGGGTCCAAAATGATCATCACCGGCGATACCACCCAGGTCGATCTGGCGGCGAACCAGCGCAGCGGCATGGTCGAGGCCATGGAGATCCTCCATCGGGTCGATGGGATCGGCACGGTGGAACTCAGCCAGCAGGATATTGTCCGGCATCGGTTGGTCCAGAACATCGTCGAGGCCTATCGCACAAGGCAGCAGGCCGTCGCCGAGTCGAAGAAACGCGAGACCTCGTGATGTCTGGGGGACCTGTACGAAGGTGTGGCGACACGGCGTGTGTCCGCTGGGTCTGTCAACGAGGCATGTGGCATGGCATTCTTTAGAAAAACGAGCCCTCGGAGAAGCCAGGTCCGACGGACCATCGGCAGCGAGCCGTCTTGGCGGGACGGAGTCCGCGCCGATGCCGGCATCGCGATCTCCCTGCTCCTCTGGCTGGCTTTCGTCGCGCTGTGCTTCACCGCGCTCTCGTTTGGGCTGGCCCAGCAGGGACGACATCGCTCGTTGGCGGCGTTGGCGATGCTGAACGTGCTCATGGCGATAGGAGCCGCCTTCTACGTCTGTCATTATCAGCCCCGTCTGCTTCGAAATCATGCTCGGGCCCTCGCCCTGGTGATCCTGATGCCGTCGCTCCTAGCGGTGGTGAAGATCTGCTCGCTGTCCAGCGGCGACGCGCTCTGGGGTCCCAGTTGGGGTACGGGCACCGCGGTGCTGTTCGCGATCATCCTGGTCATCGCCTATGACCAGCGGTTCTCCGTCGGGCTTAGCGCGCTGTACTGCGTGCTGGCAACGCTGGCGATCGGGCCGAAACAGGATCAGGGTTTCCAATTGCAGGGGATCGGCCTGTTCCTGACCATGCTCAGCGGCGCGGGAACCTGCTGCTTCTCGCTGCGCGAGGTCCGCACGCGGATGAAGCTGCTGGAGGTCAGCGCCCTGACTACCGTCGTGGTGTTCGTCACCGCGTCCTCCGTGGCGTACCTGAACTTCCATGGCGAGCCGCCGAAGGCGACCACCGTCTTCCAGGCGGCCGGTTTCCACGCCTGCGCCGCGTTCATCGCGGGCTTGCTGGTCCAGAGCCTGCTGCCGTTGATCGAGCGGGTGTTTCGAATCGCGACGAGCATGACCCTGCTGGACTATTCCGATGCGAACCAGCCGCTGCTGCGGAAGCTGGCGATGGAGGCGCCGGGGACGTTCAGTCACAGCCTGCTCATCGGGTCGATTGCCGAAGCGGCCGCCGAGGCGATCGGCTGCAACGGGTTGTTGTGCCGTGTCGGGGCGTACTATCACGACATCGGCAAGATCAACAAGCCCAAGTACTTCACCGAGAACGAGATGGGTTCGGTCAGCAAGCACAAGGAACTCTCGCCTGCGATGAGCCAGCTCATTATCGTGGGGCACGTCAAGGACGGCGTTGAGATGGCGAAGGAGTTCGGCCTGCCTGCGGTGCTGCGTCAGTTCATCGAATCCCATCACGGTACGACACTGGTCGAGCCGTTCTATCACGAGGCCCGTCGCAAGTACGAAGACCAGGAGCTGGACGAGTCCGGCAGGAAGCCCATCGAGAACCCGCCGAGCGAGAGCGAATTCCGTTACGCCGGTCCAAAACCCAGGGCCAAGGAAGCCGCGATCGTCATGTTGTCCGATGCGGTGGAGGGCGCCGTGCGGTCCCTGTCCGAGGTGACGCTGGCTAAGGTCGAGGCGGTCGTACACAACATCGCCATGAAACGTCTCCAGGACGGTCAGTTTGACGAGTGCGACCTGACTCTGCGGGAACTCAGCCAGATCGAAGCGAGCCTCTCGAAGTCGCTGGCCGCTCACTATCACGGTCGCATCGCCTATCCCACGGCGCCGGATGCCCCTCCTCCGCGTCCGGAACGAGCCTCGAAGCCGGGCGTGCCCAGAATGGTCGAGACGTGATTACCGTCCGGATCACCAGGCATTTTCGACGGGCGTCCGCGGAGGGATCGAAGCTCAAGAAGCTGGTGCGGGCGATCTGCGAGCGTTTCCAGGTCTCACACGCCGTAATTGGCGTCGGGATTGTGGACGATGCCGAGATTGCCCGGCTTAACATGCAGTTTCTGGGCCACGAAGGGACCACGGACTGTCTGAGTTTCGATCTGTCGGAGGAGGCGAACCCCCAGGATCCCAGAGTCTTCGACCTGGTCGTCAACGGCGAGCTGGCTGCGCGGGAGGCTGCCCGTCGGGGGCATGACGCCGACGCGGAGCTGGCGCTGTACGTCACCCATGCGCTGCTCCATCATCTGGGATTCGACGACGCCACCCGCAAGCAGGCCGAGAAGATGCACCGGGCGGAAGACGAAATTCTTCAACATCTCGGGTATGGATTGGTGTATGATAGCGACACCCGGCCGCGATAGGTGGGCAGGCCGGCGTTTGACGGTCTCTTGAGGGGTGGCTGCTCGTGGGCTTCATCAGTTGGGCGACGCTGCTGACATGCCTATTCGTTGGAGCGACATTGTTCTTCTCCGTCAACGCCAACGCGCTGCGGGTCTTCTCCCGTCTACGGTTGCAGGAGGCGTTCAAGAGGGCCAACGGCGAGGAACGACCCGAGCTGGTCGAGAAGGTGGCGCAGAACGCGGATCGGTTGATTCTTGCCTGCGCGTTCTATCGCCTGCTCTTCAACATGGGGGCTCTGTTGCTCATGGTGGCGCTGATGGAGGCGCTGTACAAGGAGCTGACCCTGGCTGTCTACGCGGTCGCCTTTGTGGTTTCTCTGGCGATTTTCTCGGTGTTCAGCCTGGCGATTCCTTACGCCTGGGCAAAGTACGCGGGCGAGAAGCTCATCAGCCGGACCTACTGGATTCTCCTGGTCTGTGCAGCAGTTGCGACCCCCATCCTGTATATCCTCCAGCTCTACGACGGTTTTGTGCGCCGCCTGGCGGGCGTGCCCGAGGCCACGCCGGAAGACCAGCAGAACCAAATGCAGGAGGAGTTCCTTGAAGACCTCGAACAGCGACGCATGGAGGGCGCCGTCGACGAGGAAGAGCAGGAGATGATCGAGAACGTCCTGGAATTCCGCGAGAGAACGGCCGCGGAGATCATGACGCCACGAACCGATCTGATCGCGGTCGACGTCCATGCGGACCTGGCGACGGTGCTCGACAGGATCCGCCAGGCAGGGCACTCGCGAATCCCGGTGTACGAGGGGACGATCGACAACGTCGTCGGCCTGATCTACGCCAAAGACCTTCTGTCGGAGATCGGCAAGCCGCCGGAACAGTTCAGCCCCCGCGCGAGGATGCGCGAGGCCTACTTCGTGCCGGAGACCAAGCCCTTGCGGGCTCTGCTTCACGAGTTTCAAGAGCAGAAGTTGCACATGGCAGTCGTGCTCGACGAGTACGGCGGCACCGCGGGAATCGTCACCCTTGAGGACATCATCGAGGAACTGGTCGGCGACATCGCGGATGAGTACGACGAAGCCCGGCAGGAATCCGTCAAGAAGATCGATGAGAACACGATCGAGGTGGACGCCAGGACCTACGTGGAGGATCTGAACGACCGGTACGAGCTGGATCTTCCCGAGGACGAGGACTATGACACCGTGGGCGGGTTCGTGTTCTCCCGGCTGGGGTATGTCCCGAAGGCCGGCGAGGATTTCGAGTACGAGAAACTCAGGTTCACCATTGCCTCCGCCGAGCCCCGGCGGGTCAAGCGGGTCCGAATCCAGAGACTCACCGAGCAGTAGCCATGTTGACCAAGGATCGAGCGGTCTGCATCCGGACGGTGGACTACTCCGAGACGTCCCAGGTGGTTGTTCTGTTCGGGCGTCTTTCGGGGAAGATCCGCGCCCTCGCCAAGGGCTCCAAACGCCCCAAGTCCCCGTTTGACGGCCCGATCGAGGTGCTTTCCTTCGGCGATATCGTCTTTGCCGGCGCCCGCAAGGAGCAACTGGCCACGTTGACGGAGTTCCAGCCTCAGCCGGTGCGAGGCCAACTGCGCCGATGCCTGTTTGCCCTGTATTGCAGCCAGTTTGCCGCCGAGCTGGTGGACCTGCTCACCGATGAATACGACCCGCACCCGGACCTCTTCGATCAGTTTGTCCGGTTCCTGGAGGACATCGAAGAGGGCCGGCTGGACCTGAACCGCCGGGATATTCTGATCCGCCTGGTTCTCTTTCAGCTTGTCCTGTTGTACGAGGTCGGGTTGCGTCCCGTGCTGAACGCCTGTGCCAACTGCAAGCGGGCCTTCTCCGACACCTGGGATCAGAGCTACTTCAGTCATTCGGCCAAGGGCCTGATCTGCCGGGACTGCGAAATGAGCTTCCCGGACAGGATTCGCCTGAGCACGAGCGCTGCAAAATACTTGACCGACGTGAGACAAATTGCTAATGCTGATATCGGAATACTCGATGAGATCGAGACGATCCTGATTCGTCACCTCACGGAAACACTGGGGCATCGGCTGAAAATGGCGGAATACGTGCAAAAGGGATCCATATGACGGTTGCTGAAAGGACATCCGCGTTGCCGATGCAGAGGCCGCGGCTCCGGCCGGTTCCACGGGAAGACATCCGCTCGCTGACGGTGCGAGAGCGTGTTCGCGAATGGCTGCTGGACTGGATCGCGGATGTTTCTGCGTGCCGGTGGCTTCTTGTTGTCGCGGGCATCCTCACCGCCATCGCACTGTGCATGGACTACTACTGCGGCGCCTACGTCACCGCCACGAAGGGCGCCAAGGTCCCGGACCTGATCCTGGACCGGTTCCAGGCGATCGATATGGGCTTTCTGTTCGTCTACGGGTACATGGCCCTGATCGTCACCATGTTCCTGTATCCGGCGTTCTTCCGCGTGCGGACCCTTCACATCGTCGCCATCCAGTTCAGTCTCCTGCTGATGCTGCGGTCCGTATTCATGCTCTTCACCCACATGGAGACGCCGGCGGGGGCCATCTCCGTGGGATTCCCGACGTTCTTCGAGAAGCTGTACTTCGAGAACGACATGTTCTTCTCGGGACACACCGCCATGCCGTTCCTCGGTTTCTATCTGTTCCGGCACAGTCCCCTGCGGTACTTGTTCTTCGTGGGGGGCATCGTGATGGGGATCGTGGTCCTCGCGATGCATCTACACTACAGCATCGACGTGTTCGGCGCGTTCTTCATGACCTACTGTTCCTACCGGATGGGCCAAAGGCTCCTGCGAAGGCTCGACCCGACCTACCTCGGGTAAGACCCGCCCACCCCTGTCCGTTCAGATTGAGACAGCCGCTGAGATGCTACGCCTGTTCGGCGTCGAAGAGTTCTGGCTCGTTTACCGCCTGTTTCTTCTGTGACACGATCAACCCCAGGTGCTCGCAGGCCTTGGTGGTGATCTCGCGTCCCCTTTTGGTCCGGCGGAGGAAGCCGATCTGCAGCAGGTAAGGCTCGACGACGTCCTCCAGGGTGTCGCGTTCCTCGCCAAGCGTGGCGGCCAGGGCCTCGATGCCCGCGGGCCCGCCGTCGTAGACGTTCACCAGGGCCCTCAGGAACGACCGGTCCAGCTCGTCCAGACCCAGTGCGTCGATCTGCTCCATCTGGAGGGCGTTGTCCACGATCTGGGTGCTCAGGACGCCGGTGCCCTTCACCTGGGCGTAGTCGCGGACCCGCTTGAGCAGGCGGTTGGCGATTCGCGGCGTGCCTCGCGACCGGGCGGCGATCAGCTCCAGCGTCCCTTCCTCGCAGAGCAGCTTGAGCAACTGCGCCGAGCGGCTGAGAATCTCCGTCAGCTCGCTCGGTGTGTAGAAGTCCATGTGGTACAGCATCCCGAACCGGCTGCGAAGCGGCGCGCTGAGCAGGCCTGCGCGGGTGGTGGCTCCGATCAGGGTGAAGCGCTTGAGCGGGAAGTTGATCGTCTTGGCGTGCAGGCCGCTATCGACCGTGTAATCGACGCGGAAGTCCTCCATCGCAGGGTAGATGAACTCCTCGACCGGCGTGCTGAGCCGGTGGATCTCGTCGATGAAGAGCACGTCGCCCGTGCTGATGTTGCTGAGCATGCCCATGACGTCGCCGGCCTTGACCAGAGCAGGACCCGAACTGCAGCGGATTCGGGCGCCCATTTCGTGGGCGACGACGTTCGCCAGGGTGGTCTTGCCCAGGCCGGGAGGGCCATAGAAGAGCATGTGCTCCAGGGGCTCGCCCCGCTGCTTGGCCGCCGTGATGGCGATCTGGAGCTTCTCCCGAACGTTCTTCTGCCCGATGCACTCGCGCAGCGACTTGGGGCGCAACGAGACGTTGAAGCTCTCCTCCGCCTCGCTCAGAGACTGTCCGCTGATGATTCTGCCTATTGCCATTGCCCCAGCTTACCGGTTCTGCGCAGAACTGCAAGGCTCATCGGTTGGCGATGTACCGTTCGTACTCCTCGCGGGTGTCGACCAGTTCGAGGTTGGCGCCGCCCCAGGGGTTCTCGCCGGTGAAGTGGGTCGTATTGTAGGCGGGACTGTCGATCCGGCCCTCGGGACCTTGGATGCCCCAGTCGTCCGTCTGGTAGACCCTGGCCCCTTCATTCTCTGCAACCCAGGTGCCCTGGCCGAGCGTTGTCTGGCTCCACATGTGGGCGGTATAGTCCCTGCTTCGACTGGCGTTCTGCAGGCTGTCCATATAGCCGTCGAACGCCTGATTCGCTTCCGCAATCGACCTTTGCAGGTTGCGATTCAGTTGCTGCTGGCGGACCGCGCGATTCTGCATGTCCTGTGCTGCCCACTGCTCGTTGATCTGCGTCGTCTTCTCGATCCGCAGGAACAGCGGCAGCCACTCGTCGAACTCGTTCTCCGGGGCCCAACTGCCCTGTACCGTCACCTGCCAGACCGGACTCATCGACTGGGTCGAGCACATGACGCTGAAGAGCCCTCGGAGCGTCTTTCCGGTCGGGACGTTCTGGAACCGGACGTGGAGCAGACGTGAATCGACCTGGTATCCCTGGGCCCGCAGCATCTGGACCGCCTGAGCCGCGTCCGGCGATACCTGTTCGGCCCCGCACTGGCTGATGACCTGTACGTTTCGGCTGGTTTGGCCCAATTCCAGCACGAGACTCAGCGCCTGTGGCGGCGCCTGATACGGCGCATTGATCGTGCCGGGGACCTGGATGCCCTCCATCGGAATGATCGTGTGCCAGACGCCACCCATGCCATGCGTTCTCGTCTGCGCGTTGTTGGTGAGGATGAACTGGATCTTCTGTCCCTCCAGGGTCCAGCCCTGGGGGATCTGGATCGACATGGACTGGTCGGGCAGGGCTGCCGGCCGGAGAGGGAGTTGCTTTCCCTGTCTCTGCGACGCCTGCTTGATGAGCGCAGCAGGCGAAAGGGTCGCGCCATCCACGACCGGCGTCTGGCCGGCCTGCCGTTGGCCTTGTTCCTGTACCGTCGCCACCCCCTGCGGGGTATAGGCGAGGTTCGCCATGATGGCGGTCAGCGTGGGTCGATACTGGTTCCACACCGGCGTCTTGGCGAGCAGCAGGTAGAAGGTCCCGATGCTCTGCGTGTGGAAGAAGTAGCCATGCCCGGTGCCCTGTTCCCCGTCGTCCGTCAGAGTCAGTTCCGCCATCGTGCGCGCCCGGTCGGGCGTCGAGTTCATGTTCGTCGTCTGCAGATCGGGGAACTCTTCCCGCAGCGCCGCGAGGCACTTGGCCGCCAGCGCCACGGAATCCTTGATCTCGGGGTTCACCGGGAAGGTCATGAACAAGGCAGCCGCGCTCTCTTCGGGCTCCATCACGATGACGGCGTAGATGTCCTGGCCGAACATGTTGCCTTCCGTCACCTGCCAATCCGCTGGTTTATAGAGCACCAGTCTGCCGTCGGCGGACTGGTATCTCTCCATCGCAGGCTCGCCCGCCGCTGCGGGTCCGCCGACCGCCGCGGGTTGGACGATCGTCGTGGGTTCGTTGGCTCTCGGCATATCTCCTGCCTGCACCGGCGGTATCGTAATAGGCGAGCCCATGATCCTCTCCCCGCACGAGGGGCAGAACTTCGCGCCCGCCGGGAGCTTCACGCCGCACTTGGGACAGTGGGTCGGCGCCGCCGGCTTGGGCGGCTCGATTCTCGTCCCGCACTCCCAACAGAACTTCGCGCCCGCCTGCACCTTCGCGCCGCACTTGGGACATCGCTGGTCCACAGCGGACGGCGCCGTCGGGCCGACCTGGGGCCCCGGAACCGTCGGAGTGACCTGGGGTTGCGGGACCGGCGCTACGATGGGCGGCTGGACGTTGGTCGAGACCAGCGCGATCGTGAATTCCTGACCGTTCATCTGCATGACCTGTTGCACCTGCCCGATTCCATCACAGTACCAGATCGTCGCGGCCATCGACTGGCCCGTCCCCATGTCCATGGAAGAGCGGACCTTGATGCAATCGAACGAGCCGGCCGGGGTCTGCACGCGCTCCTGGCCCGCCGACTCGAAGCTCGTGTTCATGGACATGCCCATCTGGTTGACTGTCGCCTGCCAGGTGTCGCCCTGGCGGTAGGGGAGCTTGATCCGCAGCACGGGCGGGTCGTACCGGAACTGCTGACCCTGCATCTGACTCATGTAGGACTTGACGCCCTGGGCGTCGGCGGCGACGTACTCCCGGGTGGTCTGCCCGGCCACCGTGCTGTCGAGCATTGCACAGCGGACGGCGCCGACGTTCTCGAATCCCGCGACCTTCGTCGTGATCTCCATTCCGTTGGACATCTTGTACACCCACTGGTTGCCCTCCTTCAGGGGCAGATAATCCGCCGCCGAAACGACCGAGGTCCAGAGGATCGACATGGCTGCTGCAAGCGTGATCGTTCGCATAACGTCCTCCCTGTGAGCCAGGCAAAAAGAAATGTCCATTGTCTATGCTGTGCCCAAACGCTGCCTCATGATATGCAGGCGGGCAAACCCCGGTCAAGGCCAAACTCAGACTTCGACGCCTTGCTTGAGGCGGTAGATGAGCGGCACGAGCGTCTCGGCGGTGTCGATCTCGGGGTGTCTCTCACCCGCCAGCTCGATCAACTCCATGACCTCGTTGCGCTTCTCGCCCCAGGCGACGAGGATCTCGATGGCCTCCGCCTGGAAGGGCTTCAATCGCGTCTGGGCCGCCCTCGTTGCCGGCTCGGCGCCGAAGGCGAACGCTTCGAGCTTGCCCTTGAGTTCCGCGACGATCTGCTGGGCCATCTTGCGTCCGATGCCGGAGAGCGTCATGAGCACTTTCTCGTTGCCCGACTCCACTGCGGAAGCCACGTCGCCGATGGGGATGCTCAAGGCCCGCAGGCCCTTGCGAATGCCCAGACCCTTGACGCTGGTGAACTCGGCGAAGAACTCCCGCTCGACGGGACTGAGGAAGCCGACCAGGCGCGGGATGAGATTGCCGCCGCCCAGGCTGCCTTCGTAGTACTCCATGGTGCACAAGGAGACGGTTTCGCCGATCCGGCCGGCCAGCGCGCTGACGCAATAGCCGGGCAGCATGACCTCATACGTAATGGCTCCGACCCGAACCTGTGCGGTCTCGGTGTCGAGCTGAACGAGTTTTCCTTCGATTCCGGCGATCATATCTGCTATTGATTATGGATGATGGATCATGGATGATTCGAGCAGTCCGGGTCTTCCGCTGCAATCATCAATGATCCATCATCCTTTATCAATCCTTGTCTCTTGGGCACGCATCACGTTGCGGCCAGTTTGTACGTGAACTCCGTGACGTTCATCTGTTGTTTGGCATGCTCAATGGTCATGCTCACCAAGCGTCCGTCCTTGTCCAGTTCCACCAGGATATCCTCTGTCAGATCCCGCGTCTCGGAGATACTCCTGTCGCTGAAACTCACCAGAAGGGTATCCGTATCCGGGAAATACCTAACGTTCATTGTCTGCCTCCCGATAGGATCGGTCAAAGAATGCGTTGTGAACGGTCCGACCATCCTCCAGCAATGCAACTCGCAGAATCCTGCCGTCTGCCTCCGGGATTCTGGCCCAACGGCGAATCCGTCCGTCACTCTGCACGCACTCACTGATTGGGTGAGCCACAGTCCGCTCGATCCACTCCAGTTGAATGCCCTTGCGGTCCTCGCGACCGCGAGTGTAAAGGAAGTAGGCTGTACACTGCAGCGGTTTCATCTTCCTGCTATTCAATGATACGATTCAACGCGTTCGCACAGCACAGAGCCGCGGCCATGGCATCGGCCACGTCGGGGGGCGAGGGCAGTTCCGGCAGGGCCAGAATCGTCTGGATCGTCCTCTGCATCTGCTCCTTCGACGCCCGACCGTGACCGGTGATCGATTTCTTGATCCGCGTGGCCGCGAAACTCCTGACCTCGACATGTGCCCGAGCACACTTCTGCAATATAACGCCTCTCGCGTGTCCCATCAAGATCGCAGTCCGAGGATGGGCGTAGTGCGAATAGATCTCCTCGACCGCCACCAGGTTGGGAGTCAATCGGGTCAGCAGCGTCTCGATATCCCGTGCGATCTCGTCCAGCCGCAACTCGATCGGCAGGTCTCGCGTGGTCCGCAGAACACCCGCTTCGATCACGGTCTCCTGGTTCCCGTCCGTCTCGACGCAGGCGTACCCGCAGACCTGCAACCCCGGATCGATGCCCAGAATCCGCGTTGGAATCTCAAAGGACGATTTGCCGTTTTGTGTTGAGCCTGCCATTAACCACTTGCCCTTTCCAATCGGTGGCACGCGAGCGGTAGATGGCATGTCTGAGCAATCTGAGTCCGGCGTCTATGCTCGTTCCTTGGGGGCTCTGCCCCCAAACCCCCGGCATTTTTCGCTTTGGGCCAATAGCAGGGGAAGAAGAGGGGTGCATGACCGTAATTGCAGTGCGCATTGGCCTTCTCGAGGTCGAAGACAAGGGGTGGGTTGAGCCAGATCGAGTACTGATGCCGGCATCGGCCTTGTTTTGTAGGGATCTTTTGGGGGCGTGCAACTACGGACATGCACCCGAAGGAGAGGCAGACTGCGCGTGTCTCTTGCCATCCGCAGCAGTTGGAGGTATACCGGAGTCGCTGCCGTGGAGGATGAGGCTCTGCTGGCAAGCAACCCGAGCGCCACGGCAGTCCAGTGGCAGGGGCGATGCCGCCATGCTGCTGGCGAAAAGCGTGAAATGCCAGGGGTCCGGGGACAGCGTCCCCGGTGAATGTGCAGCTCGCCGTCGCTGAGTATGTGACAACCACGTGAACTGCGCGACCATCGGTCATTTCCATCTCCACTGCGTGCCCTGGGGTCCATCCTCCAGGACGATGCCGGCCTCGTCGAGCTTGGCGCGGATCGCATCGGCTTGGGCGAAGTTCTTGGCCTCTCGGGCCTCGGCTCGCTGTGCGATGAACAGGCTGACGAGCTTGTCCACCGCCTGCTCGTTGACGGCGCCGCTCTCGGCGCACTGGTCCGTCACGACGCCCAGGACGTCGCCGCCGAGCTTGGTGAAAGAGTCGTGGATGGCCCCGAGCGTCTCGACCGTGGTCTTGCGGTCCTCGACCGCCTTGTTGCTGATTCGCACGAGGTCGAAGAGGACCGACAGGGCGACCGCGGTATTGAGGTCGTCGTTCATCGCGTCCTCGAACTTCGCGCGGGCCTGCTCCAGTTGCTTGAGTACATCGAGGTCGATGTCGCCCTGCGGCGCGGCGCCGAGCCTCTTTCGCAGGGCTCGGACGGCTTCGCCGATCTTCTGATTGCCGCTGTGGGCGGCGAACAAGGCCGCATCGGAGAAGTCCAATGGGCTGCGGTAGTGGCTGTTCAGGATGAGCTGGCGGATTGCGAGCGGATCGTAGGCTTGGGTCAGTCGCTCGTGGGCGCCTGCGAAGGCCTGCTTGAGTGTGATGAAGTTGCCCAGGCTCTTGCCCATCTTCTGGCCGTCCACGGTGACCATGTTGTTGTGTACCCAGTACCGGACGAAGGGTGCGTCATTGGCCGCCTCCGACTGGGCGATCTCGCACTCGTGGTGGGGGAACTGGTTCTCCAGGCCGCCGCCGTGGATGTCGAGGGTCTTGCCCAGGTACTTCATGGACATGACGGAGCATTCGAGATGCCAGCCGGGATAGCCGAGCCCGAAGGGACTGGGCCACTGCATGATGTGGTTGGGCTCGGCTTTCTTCCAGAGCGCGAAGTCCGCGGGGTTCTTTTTCTCTGCGGAGACCTCGACGCGAGCGCCCGCGATCATCTCCTCGACATTCCGGCCGGAGAGCTTGCCGTAGCCGGAGAACTTCGAGACGTCGAAGTACACCGACCCGTTCACCTCGTAGGCGAAGCCCTTCTCCAGGAGGGTCTTGACTAGCTCGATCTGCTCGACGATATGACCGCTGGCCCGAGGACTGATGTCGGGTCGGGCGCAGTTGAGTCGGTCCATGTCCTCGAAGTAGCTGCGGGTGTAGTACTCCGCGAGGGCCATCGGGTGCTTTCGCTCGGTGCGAGCGGCCTTGGCGATCTTGTCCTCGCCTTCGTCCGCGTCGTCGGTGAGGTGGCCCACGTCGGTGATGTTCTGCACGTAGGTGACGCTGTAGCCGAGGTAGCGCAGATACCGCACGAGCACGTCGAAGCTGACATAGCTCTTGGCGTGCCCGAGGTGGGCATGCCCATAGACGGTCGGTCCGCAGACATAGATCCCCACCCGGCCTTCTTCGAGAGGTTTGAACTCTTCCGTTCGTCGCGTCAGACTATTATAGAGGCATAGAACCATACGATTCCTTCACATCAAATCCGAAACTCGAAGCACGAAACCCGAAACAAATCCAAAATCCTATATCTTCTCGCGAAGGCTACAATCGATGTGATCCACGACGAGGAAGACATCGAGATCTGAGCCGGCGGTCGCATCTCGTCTGGCCCTGGAGCCAAACGCGCAAAACTGGCGGATCGGCACCAGTGCCGCCGCATATCGTTTGAATTCGAGTGCCGTTTGTCTATCACCAGCCGCAATCATGGCAACCTATCCGAGAGTCCTCTGTATCGCCAAACACATGGCAGTATTCTACCGATGGGCTCTGAGCGGGTCAACGCTTGTGCGCATTGCACGGAACCGGGGTATGCCTGGATTCTTGGCGGGGCCAAGGCAGGCCCGAAGCGGGCCTGCTCAGGGAGTGTTGCGCCTTGGGCCTCCAGCATGATACGCGAGCAGGGTGCTCGCTTGAAGGTGTGCGCAGCACCCTTACTGCTGGTGGCTCCAAGGCGGCAGACTCCCGCCGCATCGTGGCGGACTCCGGATTCGTCCGTCCCTTCCTCTGCCAGGAGGAAACTGCCGCCTGGACGTGATCGAGTACTTCAAGGCCCTGGCAGAAGGGACCGGCATTCCCTATCAGAATCTGGTCAACCTCTACCTCCGCGAATGCGCCCGGACCGGCAAGAAACCCGCCCTCTCCTTGCCTCTTGACTCGCTGGGAGACATTGTTCGGAGTTCCGCCTTCAGGCGGTCTTGTTTAGATCTCCGGCTTCAGCCCATTCCATGTTCCGTTCTTTCAGGGAGCAGGAAGAGCCGCCTGAAGGCGGAACTCCAAACGCTTACAGGGTCGGATCGTCCCACCCTTGGCCGTAATCGCCGAGGGGGTATTCCCGCCAGATGCGTTTGGCTTCGTCCGGAGCGGTCTGAGCCAGGAACTCCGTCGCGCTGCTCCACGGCCAATCCGTCCAGCGTTCCACGTATCCGTGATGGACCGGGTTGTGATGTATGTAGTTCATCGTTGCCCAGAAGTGCCGCTCGGACCGCATCGCACGCTCCACGGCCCGGAAGAAGACCTTGCGTCCCCGTGTGTCTTCCTCGCCATTCCAGACATATGACGTGCGTCCGTGAAGCCGGCCCAACTCGTGCAACAGGGCGACGATGTCCGGCGTCTCGACCAATACATGGTAGTGATTCGGCAGTACACACCACGCCAATGCCTGGTTGTCGTGGGCGGTGAGCAGGGCCAGCAGATCCCGCGAGAAGGCATCCAGACGCGCCGGGCTGTAACCGATATAGGGTTGATGCTCGAAGCAGGCCGCGGTGATATGGAATCGCAGGTGGCCGACGTCGGTGCGATGGGGCGGTGAATGCCATGGGTACCCGTGCGTCTTGCGCCATGTGAGCAACTGGGCCCGCTGCTCAGGCGTAAGCTGACGCCAGCGATAATCAGGCGAGGACATGGCAAGAGTGTACCCGACCCGCGCGACTGTCGCAAGGTTGACAGAGTTTGGAGTTCCGCCTTCAGGCGGTCTTGTTCAACGTTCGGAGTCCCGGCTTTAGCCGGCTCGATATTCTTCCTTTCAGCGGCATGGACCGCACCGCGTGAACGCGGCGCTCCAAAACCCCGACCGCCTGAAGGCGGAACTCCAAACGGCGCAAGCCGGGCATAACCACATAGAACCACCTCATCCCTCCGTGCTCACGTCTCCATCCGACCAAAGACTGCTCTTTCTTCTGATCTGGCTCTGGTCGAAGGACGAGCATCCCGTGCCGGAACCTCATCGACCTCTACCTTTGCGAATGCGTCCAGACCAGCAAGAAACCCGCCCTCTCCTGGGCCTCTTGAACAAGAATGGAATCAGCAGGACACTACCGGGACTCTATTTCCTCTCGCGATTTCTCAGGCGCTGTCAGACCACTATTTCCTTCCACCATTTGGCGGAATCCTCATACAAGTCCTCAAGGATCTTGCACTGGGCAGTCAGTCCTCTGCCCTGAAGTCTCTCATAAAGTACGCGCTCAAGCGGAATGATGACTTTCGGGATGATGCTCAAGTCGTCCCTAGACCAGTGACGGTATAGAACCTTGCCGGGGAGTACCTTGCCGGCATAGAGTGCACCTACGCGCTGATAGAAATGAGAAACGCGGCGTCTTGCGACTGTCACATCGGAATGCTCCGAATCATCAAGAAGTTTCCCAAACTCCTTCATAAGCGAATCGTTGTTCCCTCTGCACTTTCTGAAGAAGACCCAGAGCGTACTGACATCCTCGGCAATGTTGTCCTCAGCGTAATCTCGCATGACATCAGCGAGTGCCTGATAGGTCAATGACTTGTGGGCAGCAAGCCATGCGCCCGCGGCAAAGGCTGCCGACAAACCCGCAATAACAAGACTGACCATCGAGAACCAATCCATCCTGTGTACCTCCACATCAGGTCATCGGTGTACTGTATTCACACTCTGTATTCTATCGTTCGTGCTGGTGGAATGATATGCGGAAACATGATGAACCCGGAGGCGCTATACTCCGCCGGCGTAGCAGGGGCGGGGTCTCTTGGATCGCAGGGTATCTGTGTATCGCGATGATTGACTAACTGGAAGACGCGAGTGCTTGCTATAACCCCCGGCGGGGTTTCTTGCGGAGCAGGGCGATGGCGGTGGCGGCCATCGCTTCGCCGGCGCCGATTTCGCCGAGACCTTCGTTCGTCTTGGCCTTGATATTAACGGCCTGGAAATCCATGCCGAGCAGGCCGGCGATGCAGCGTCGGATCTGGCCCTTGAACGGGCCGAGCTTGGGCTGCTCCGTGTGGATTGTCAGGTCCACGTTGACTACTTCCCAGCCCTTCTTTTCGAGCTGCTCCTTCACCGCGTAGAGGAACCCCTTGCTGTCGGCGTCCTTCCACTGCACGTCCGTGTCGGGGAACAGGGTCCCGATGTCGCCCATGCCGGCGGCGCCGAGCAGGGCGTCGACGACCGCGTGCAGGGCGACGTCGCCGTCGCTGTGTCCGAGCAGACCCGCGGGGAAGGGGATGTGGACTCCGCCCAGCATGAGCTTTCGGCCCTCGACGATCCGATGGATGTCGGTGCCGATGCCGACCCTGTATTCCGGCGGTTTCGGTTCTTCGATCACAACTGCCCCTTCGTACTGGGAATCTCCGTCCCGACGATCTTGACCGCGGCGGCCATCGCCTGGCCGAGGGCCTTGAAGATCGCCTCCGCGATGTGGTGGCTGTTTGTGCCGTAGGGGACGTTCACGTGCAGATTGAATTTGCCGCTGTTGGAGAAGGCCCGCAGGAACTCCTCGATCAGTTCGACGTCGAAGTCGCCGATCTTGTTCGAGCGATACTCAGCGTGGTACACGCAGACCGGCCGGCCCGAGAGGTCCAGCGAGACGTTCGCCAGCGCATCCTCCATCGGCACGGAGCTGTGCCCGTACCGAGCGATGCCTTTCTTGTCGCCCAGCGCCGAGAGCAGGCACTCGCCTAGGCTCAGGCCGATGTCCTCCGTCGTGTGGTGGGCGTCGATGTGCAGGTCGCCCTTGGCCTTGACGGTCAGGTCGATCCGCCCGTGCTTGCTCAGGTGGGTGAGCATGTGGTCGAGGAAGCCGACGCCCGTGTCGATGTCGTACCGCCCGACGCCGTCGAGGTTCAGCTCGCAGCGGATGTCAGTCTCTTTCGTCTTTCGATGGATCTGTCCGGTTCTCGTCTGCATATTTGGTTTCCCTATTTGGCGACGATTTCCCGCAGCGCGGCGATGAGTTTGTCGTTCTGTTCCGGCGTCCCGACGCTGATTCGAAGCTTGTCGGCAATTCCCGGCTGATTCCAGTACCGCACGAAAATGTTCCGGCGGGCCAGCTCCTCGTGAATCGGAGCGGCTGAGCCGTTCCTGACTTGGGTGAAGACGAAGTTCGAGTGACTGTCGCGAACCGCGAATCCCAAGTGCCGCAACTGCTCGGTGAGAGTCCGCCGGGCGCCCTTGATCTTCTCGACGTTCTCGCGGAAATATGCCTGGTCCTTGACCGCCGCGGTCGCCAGTGCGATCGACAGGGCGTCCACGTTGTACGAATCCTTGACCTTGAGGAGCCCGTCGATCAGCCCCTTGTCGGCGATGGCGTACCCGAATCGCAGGCCTGCCAGCGAGTACCCCTTGCTCAGCGTCCGCAGGATGATGACGTTGGGGAAGTCCTTGACCAGCGAGACGCAGTTCCACTCGGCGAAGTCCGCGTAGGCCTCGTCGATGAGCAGAACGCCCTTGATCTCTGCGGCCAGGGAGGCCAATTCGCCCACGCGGATGAGACTGCCCGTCGGTGCGTTCGGGTTGCAGACGATGGTCAGTGCCGCCCCGGCGGTCGCCAGCTTGGCGGGGAGGTTGAACTCCGCGTCGAACGGGATCTCGATGGCCTCGCACGGGTGCAGCTTCGCCAGGACCGGGTACAGCGTGTACGTGGGCACCGGGTACGCCAGCGGCCGATACTCGTCGCAGAAGGCCCGAATGGCCATCGCGAGCAGCTCGTCGCCGCCGTTGCAGCACAGGATGTTCTCGGGCAGCACGCCGTGAATCTCCGCGGCCGCCTCGCGAAAGACGGTCGCCATCGGGTCCGGATACCGTCGGAGTTGTTCCGGCCGGACCTCGGCCAATATCTTCATCACCTTGGGCGATGGCGGATAGGGGTTCTCATTGGTATTGAGCTTGACGACATCCGTCGCCTTCGGCTGAAACCCCGGCGTATACCCCGCCGCCTGTTCTACGTTGTCACGAAAATAACCCATCGTCTTGATCTCACCCAGCTCATCGCACGGAATCGCCCGACCCGTCACACGGGCTCCCGGGCGAAGCCAGATTATACGCAGATTCCCCGTCCGGCGAAAGCTCGATTTCGACACGCAGTACCATGCGTCCGGTACTTCCTGGACCGGAAGGAAATGGACGCCACAGAGACGAGTTCCCCCTGCATGGCCGCGCCGGCAGTGGGCGGCGTGGGCTTTGCCCACCATCTCCATTTCTATATCGTTACGCCTTCTTCCTGTTTCGTGTTGGGATCGTGTGTCCGGAGGCTACGCATCTCCCTGTCCGCCTGTCAGGCCCAGCCTTCCTGCCTGTCACCTTGTGGTCCTCCATCCTCTTGAGTTTTGCACTTTCCTTCGTCGTGTCCTTTTCTTTCCGGCGGGCGTGTTCCTCTTGCCGCCTTTCCTCGCAGCCTTCTTCTGTTGTGCCTTCGTCCTCGCCAGCCACTGGGTGTGGACCTCCTTGCGGCGCTCCGGCGGCCATTCCCGCGGGAAGTTCACCCGAGCGAATTCCCCGCATTCCTCGACCGCCGCACGATCATAGGCACGCGCTGCCTCAACCTCGTCGTCGAAATAGCCGAACCAGCGATCTTTACCCGCGAAGCGGCATTGTGCAAAGTACCTATTTCGCCGTTTGCTGTAACAGACGCCCTTGAAGCGGAAGCGTGTGCCACGCTGCTTGCGTGCATTTCGCTGGTTTTCCTGGCGTGTGCAGACGCGTAGATTGAATCGGCAGTTGTTGGCCCTATTGCCGTCGGCATGGTCCACGACCATTCCTTTGGGCGGCTGCATGATCTCGCGGTGCATGAGGATCGTTCTGCTGTTCTCGCTTCGCCCGGCATATCCGCCGCTGGCCGTACCCCACTTCCACCGGCTGAGCCACTCGTAGTCGGCCGCGTCCACGTAGGCGTAGTGGCCCTCTGCCAGCGGGATCAGGCGGACCTCGCCTCCCGGCGTCGCGGGCTTTCGCCGGTAGTTCCGGCAGGGGATGCCCGTGACCTCGTGCAACTGGCCGGGCCATTGGGGATGGTTGGCGCATCGCGGAACGAGCGGCTTGCCCATCCACACCAGTCGAAGCCACAGTTCCGCGTCGCAGACGGAATAGATGCAGTTGTGACAATTCGGTCCGGACATGATTCCTCCTTTCCATTTCTCTCCCAAGCCGGGGCCCGCGTCCCGGCCGACAATAGACCATTCAATATGACATGCGATAAATGATAAAAGTTGGGATGTTATCTGTCAACAAAAATTCATCCAAATAACCATACCAATGGCGCAAGTCCTTGCTGCGAAGGGAGTAAGAGCGTTGTTTTCCGGCTCATCCGGTTCTTGCGCACTTCTGGGGTCATGCAGCGCTCCGTAACCGGGGACGCCGTCCCCGGACTCCTGGCATTTTTCGCTTTGTGCCAGCAGCATGGTAGTGCGGGGGCGACGGCGGAACCGAATGGCCTCGCTCGTGATATGATCGGGAGAACACCGAGCGAATGCGGAACCGGGCCGCAGGGCGCCTGACCAGTCGGTTCCTTTCTTTGTACTCATGCTATTGGCCCCAAGCGTCAAATGCCGGGGGGGCAGCGCCCCCATCACACAGGGAAGTACGCAAGAACCGGATGAGCCGGAATTCGCATGGTATGAGCGGACAACGCCGGAGCGGACGGGCTGGCTCGAGAGTCGTCCCGTCACGCAGACTTCACCGGAATTCCAGAATGTGAAATAGGTAGGTGTGATACTCGGGTTTCCTGGCTTTCGGATGCTCCACCGCACGGGCGATGGCAGCGTGGACCTCTATCGCGAAATCAAGCCCGAACTCCGGGAGGAGTCAATGAGGCCATTTCCACCGTTTCGGAGTCTTGCTCGATGTGCCAACTGGTGGGGGCGGTCCCTGCCGGAAACAGGTGTTGTGACAGGCGAGAGGCCGACGGAGATTCCTGGACCCTGCAGGGCGGACGACACATGCTGATTTCTGTGCTGCTGCGAGACTCCGCGTGCGAGCAGGGCTGGTTCCGTTTTGGTTTCGTCGGAATCGCTAGCAGCCCGTTGAAGAATTCAGAGAGCGGGTAGCTCCGGTCGGAGAATCGGCCAGACGACGGAGGGGGAGCCCAACCGCCATCGCGAGGATCGAGTCGGCGTACCACGGCGCCACAACTCGCAGGCGAGGCGAATCCCCCTGCGAAGGAAGCCAAGAATAAGGCCCTGCAGGCCCCGCGGGGTCCCCAGGCCGAACACCGTCCGCATCACCAGAGCCAGATTGCACCCAGCCACATGAATCAGCAGTCGTTTGAGAATCCGAGCATGTGTGCGAAGATGCGTCCGACGCATCCCGCCCGTCTCATAGCAGTGAGCGAACGGACGCTCCAACAGTTCGCCCCGTTTGCGGAGCAGCCGTTTGCCTCGCTCGCCGTGAATCCGGCGACGGTTCGCGTACACCGCCTGGCGTTCCGCCTCCCGATCCTTCCAGTGACGACGGCCCCGGTATCTCGGCTCCGACACGTAGCTGCGAATCGCTTGTCCCTGCAAGGTCCGAACCGTCTCGTTGCTATGATATCCTTTGTCCGCCACCACCTCTTGCATCCCATTCGGATGCAGACCTTCTTTCGCCTGCGGGTCTCCCTGCACTTGGGCCAGATTCTTCTCGGTCTCCGACAACGTGGTCGCCATCGTCGTCGTGTCCCCCTGGTCGGCCCCTTGCAGGGTCACCGCGACGATCGCCCCCGTCTCCAGGTCCACCGCGTGCTCCGCCTTATGCGCCAGATGCGTTCGTCCATCCTTCATCTTCGTGATCCTGGCGTCCGGATCGTTCGGATTGTACCAGTCCTGATTCGAGCCCTTCTTCGGCCGCTTCCGGTCGATCCGGGCCAGGTCCTCACGCGTCGGACTCTCGATCCCCGACGCCTTCGCCAGATCCTGCAGGAACTCCTCATACCGCTGATCCGTGTCCCGACGCACGATGCTCCGCAACGCCGCGTTCGCCTCCAGCGTGGTGGCGTCGATCCCGATCGTCTTGCCCTTCAGGAGATTACTTGTCGCCAGCACCTTCAGCACCCACTGGAACACCTCCCGATGCGTCTCCACATCGATCCGACCCCGAATCACCGACAGGCTCGAATGTTCCGGCGTCCGCTCGTTCAACTCGTACCCCAGAAACGACCGCAACGCCAGCGAGTCCGCACACCGCCAGGCGATCCCTCGTTCCGAGTCGATCCCCTCGAAGTAGCCGATCAGCAGCATGCGAAAATACACCCCCGGCGGAATGCTCGGACGACCCCGAGTCGGGGCGTAGAACGAGTCGCACCGGTCTTCGACAAACCGGTCGAACCCGTGCTCCTGCAGCAACTGATTCAGCCGTTGGTAGAAAGGATGGCCGGGCGAGGTCACGATCTCGGTCGTGTTGATCCACAGGTTCTGTTGACGTTCCAAGCGACGCTTGCTCATCGACATGGGGCATCCTCCATGACCTTCATGGCCCCACAATAGCAAGTCAGATACTCAGTGTCCACAACAAAATGCTCGCCATGAAGACTTTTTCAACGGGCTGCTAGGCAAAATGCCTATTGCTCTGCCGACTTGCCGCACTATCGTGTTGTCATCGACAACAAGCTGTGGAAGCACAGGACGAACGATAGTCCCCATCCAAAGTGAGAGGAGCGACCTATGTTTCAGCTCAAGAATCGGCTATTGGCGTCTTCGGCACTGCTGATGTTCCTGGTCATCTTTCTCGCGAGTGTGAGCGTCTTCACGACGACCGCCTCCGGCCAGTCCGGGCCGGCGTGGCACACGCAGACCACGATCTACCAGGTCTTCGTCGAGAAGTTCACGCCCGCCGGGACCTTGAAGGGCGTGGAGAAGGAATTGGCCTACCTCCAGGACCTCGGGGTCGGCACGATCTGGCTGATGCCGATCTTCGAGGCCATGGACGACCACGGATACAACACGACGGATTACTACAAGATCACGTCTCGCTACGGCACGGAGCAGGACCTGAAGGACCTGACGAAAGCCGCACATGTGCGAGGGATGCGAATCCTCCTGGACCTGGTCATCAATCACACGGGCTCGCTGCATCCCTGGTTCTGCTCTTCCGATCCCGCCAAGAGGAAGGACCATTGGTACATCTGGGCCGACAAGGACCTGCAATGGAACGACCCCTGGGAGGACGATTCCACGACGCATGCGGGAAACGCCAACAAGACGTGGTTCAAAGACCCGTTCGACGGCTACGACCGAAACGGCGATGGGGACACCCACAATGACGATTACTACTACTCCGTCTTTGGGAACGGGACAGCGCCATGCTACGACTCTGCCGGCCAGCTCGTTGGTTACGGCGGTACCATGCCGGACCTGAACTACAATGACGCCACGGCGAAAGACCAGATCGTCGACGAGTTCAAGAAGGTCATGGACTATTGGCTGAAGAACGCGCAGATCGATGGTTTTCGATGCGACGCGGTGCGCTATCTGTCCGAGACGGGCTCAGGCGAGCAGGCGGATCAGGACGGAACGCACAAGGTCTGGCAGGAGTTGAGGACCTGGCTGGACGCGGATCATCCCACGGCCATCCTCCTGGCGGAAGCTCCCACGAAAACGTATGAGCAGATGCGTTCCTACTACGGCAGCGGAAACGAGTTCCACTGTGCGTTTCATTTCAATTTCCAGGGGGACCTGATGACGCCTGCCAGATTGGGGTACAGGCCCAACAGCTTCCTGAGCAGTCTGTATGCGATCCAATGCGGTTTGCCCGCCGGGACGCAGGATGTCATATTCCTGAGCAACCACGACCAGTTTGCGGGCGACCGGGTTGCCTCGCAACTGGGGTCCGATGTGGCGAGGATCAAGTTGGCTGCCTCTCTCTACCTGCTGCTGTCCGGCAATCCGTCGATCTACTACGGAGAGGAGATCGGCACAACCGGCGCCGGCAGCGATGCCGCCCTCAGGCCGCCGTTGAACTGGAGCGACGTGTGGTCCCAGGCCTTCGATGAAGGCTCGATCCTGAATCACTACCGACGGCTCTTGAAGGTCCGCAAGGAATACGACGCCTTGCGGGGCGGCATCACCTACTTCGCCCACGCGCACTACTCGGGCGATGACCGGTGGGACAACGATCCGTCGGATCGGTCGAAGATCCTGGCGATTGTCCGGGAGTGGTTCCGAGAGAGAATCCTCGTCGTCCACAACTTCGGCGATAGCGATCAGGAGATCCACGTCAGTCTGGACAGCACCAAGCTCTCGATTCCCGACGGGACGCCGGCGTTCTCTCTCATGGGAACGGCTCCCGCCCAGGCCGTGTCGGCGTCCAACAGGAACTGGTACGACGTGGGCACAGTGCATCCGAGGTGTTCCAAGGTCGTATTCTTGGGAAACATCGACAAGTACCGGGATGCGAAGGGGCAGTTCGTCACCTATGAGAACGCCCTTCAGGACGGTCAGAACGTGGTCACAGTCCATTATCGCGAGGATCACTCCTCGCCTGGCTACTGCGTCCACACCTGGGACAACAGAGGCCTGGTCGGCAACAACAAGACGCCGATGACCTATGAAGGGCAGCATGGCGGGGGACACTGGTGGTCCGCTGCAATGAGCCGGATGCCGGACGAGTTCGGGTTCTGTTTCGTGGACGGCCAGGACAATTGGGACGGAATCCCGCGGAAATACAAAAAGCAAGGCGCAGACGTCTTCGTCATGGCGGGGTCCGCCAACGTCAGTACGAGCCGGCCTTGAGGGCACGGACGCCGCGATGAGGGTGTGCTTCATGATGGTCAGGTGATGCAGAGGGTGAGGACGTCCCCGGCATCAGGTTCCTGCGTGATGTGCCAAGTGGTCCGGGTCAGTCTTTGCAGGAAGCGGGTGTCGTGACTGACCAGCAGCAGGGCGCAGGGGCAGTCGACGAGGGCCGTCTCCAATGCTTCGATGGAGGGCAGGTCCATGTGGTTGGTCGGCTCGTCCATGACGATGATGTGCGGCGCGCGGACCATGCCCAGCGCGAGCATGAGCTTCCGCGTTTCGCCCGGACTGGGTTCGTCGCTGACGAGGAGCCGCTCGGGCCGGGAGCCCAGACGGCTGACGATGTTCATCAGGTGGCCCAGTTGATCTGCGGCCAGTTGCCGGGCCTGATCGAGCAACTCCTGCGACCGGCTTGCGTCAATCTCCTGTGGTACATAGGTCTGCTGTTCCGTGGGCACACCGAGAATTGCGATGATCCGGCGCACGAGCGTGCTCTTGCCCGATCCGTTGGCTCCCGTCAAGGCGATGCGATCCGTTGGGCGGATGGTCAGATCCGGATGCCGGAGCGATCTATGTTCGCCCAAGACGATGGCGCCGGCCGGCAGATCGAGTAGGGTGTTGCGTTTCGAGGTCGAGCCGGCAAGCCAGATGCCCGTTTCGTATTGCTTCTTGACGCGGGTTGTCTGTGACTTGCGTTGTGCTCGTTCCAGTTGCCCGCCGATCTGGCGCCGCAGTGTGCCGCCGACCGCGTCCTTGCTGGTGACTCGGGCGAGATTCTTCTTGCCCCTGGCGTCGTGGTCCCTGGCCCCCAGGCCGCGTTTCGAACGCCGACGATCGGCCGCCGCGGCCAGTTGCTCCCTTCGGGCAGCCTCCCGCCGGATTCTATCGCATTCCCGCCGGTCCTGTTCGTGTTGCCTGGAAGCCGCTTGCCGCTCCATGTCGGCAACCTCCATTCCCTTTGTCACGCCACCCGGGCGGACCGTCACATCCGGCGGATCGAGGAACACGCACTGCCCACACAGCGAGTCGAGTAGCTCTCGGTCGTGACTGACCAGGAGGCCCACCCCGTCGAACGATCGCATCGCAGCGACCACCGCGTTCTTGGCATTGGTGTCGAGGTGATTCGTCGGCTCGTCGACCGCCAGGACATCGGGCTCAAGCCACAGCGCCACCGCGATCTGCGCCCGCTTGCGTTCGCCGTGCGAGAGCGTCTGCCAGCGGTCGGGCCAATCGGGCTGGACGCCCAGCATTTCGCCGATGCTCCTCGCGGGTCCGGTCCGGTCGTCGATGAGTTCCTTCAACGTGGCCGGCGCGTCGTCGGTTCGCTGGGGGCAGTAGGCAACTCGCGGCGGAGCCTCGACCACGCCGGCTTCGGGCGCCAACTGTCTTGTCGCCAGCTTCAGAAAGGTGGTCTTGCCGGCGCCGTTGGCCCCGACCACGCCGGACCAGCCGCAGGGCAGGTGCAGAGATAGGCCGGAGAAGAGCGGCTCTGCCGCTGAGGGATAGGCAAACGTCACATCATGGAATCGGACAAATAACCTGCTCATGGCCTTCGTTCGCTACGGTTCGGCGCACTCGCCGAGAGGACAACCCGATCTCGGGCAATCTCTTGAACAACGGCTCGGCTGTATTCGTCTAATTCCGCATCGACCTGATTCCTTGATGTCGAACTGGATTGCGTCTGTTTATAGACGATAGTCACAGAGATGTCAAGGGACTGCCGCGAGCATGATGTGACGCTGAGATGGTGGGTCCGAATTGCGTAGTCTTCGATTCTCTCGTACTATGTCGCTGATGTGTGCCCTGAGGTCAGGCGTGTCCCTAATCAGGTATGGCGCTGACGTCGGTTTCGTATGAAGTGGAGGTGTGGAGCAAGGTGGTTCGACTCCTTGAAAGCAAGAAAAGTGCCCGCCGCCGGGGTTTCACGCTGGTGGAGCTGCTGGTCGTGATCGCCATCATCTTGCTGCTGATGAGTCCGTTCTTCGAGCGTTCCTGGTGGGCCGGCTTCCATGAGCACTGGTCCGTCGGCGACAGCATACCGCCGGCGGACGGCTGGTCCGCCCACGATGGCGGGCGCAACCAGCTCTACCTCGATTTCCACGCCGACTGGGTGGCCAGAGACATCAGACCGTGATCCGATCGCAAGCAGGGTGACTGCGATATCGCTTTCGTTGTCCGCGGTGAATGCCTGTCACGGTGGTCGCCTGTCAATTCCAGGGTCGGTCTGTAAGCCGAGTTCTGTCCCCGCCCGAAGGCGGGTGGCGGTCATTTATCTGGACCGGTCGTTGCCGACCGGCTCTCCCGCCCGCGGCGCCGAAGCGCAGCGGCTTGCGGGACGCGACCTACCCGCCGGTCCTGCGGCCGAAGCCGCGGATACCCGGGCCGAGTACGGCTGGTCCTTCGGACACGAGGTCCGCAGAACCGTTGCGCCGACCGGCTGCTTGGTCTTGCTGGCGGTGGGGTTTTCCCTGCCGGCGACGTCGCCGCCGCCGCGGTGCGCTCTTACCGCACCTTTTCACCCTTGCCTGAGCCCCTGCGGGCCATCGGCGGTGTGTTTTCTGTGGCACTATCCCTGGGATTGCTCCCGGTGGCCGTTAGCCACCACCGTGCCCTATCCAGCTCGGACTTTACTCAGCGATTGGCGTTATGCCAAACGCCGCGACCGCCCGACCGGCCCTGGAATTGACAAGCGACCATGAATCATCGATCATTTCAAAGAGCATTGTGCCCAACCTCAGGCGATTGTACCGCATTGTGCCCGTTTGCTCCACCGTCGCTTGTTCCGATGTTGCCCCGCTCGGCCGAACGCGGTATCCTACCGTCTCTACGCTGCGCCGCCGGTTGGCGGGGTGTGTCTGTTCGAGGATTGTGCATGTGGCAGATTATCCTGGTCGGAGTGGGCGGATTCACGACGTTCTCCACGTTCGGCTGCGAGACGATGGCGCTGCTCCGCGACAAGGAAATGCTCAACGCGCTGTTGTACGTCGGGCTGCACCTGTCGTTGGGGTTCGGCGCGGTGGCGCTGGGCTACGGACTGTCGACTTGGAAGGGGGGAACCATGCTGCCGAAAGAGGAGCAACTCCTGCGGATCTTCATCGGCGAGAGCGACCGGCACGAGGGCAGGCCGCTCTGTGCATGGATCGTGCGAAAGGCCCGAGGGCATCACATGGCCGGCGGCTTTCTCGACCTCGTCGATGCGGCGGTCCCGAAAGGAATCGCCACGCTGGAGGACATCGAAGTCCACTTCGATCGGGCCGGCCGGGCGGGGGCGTCGCCCCAATTGGAGAGAGATGGCTGAATTCCGACACTACATCCTGACGCGGTTCAACACGGGACTGTATGGCCCGAACCCTCGGATTCGCGTCGCGCCCGACGAATGGATGGACCACCGGATGCGCCTGTTCACCACGATCTCATTGCCCTCGATGGCGGGTCAGTCTTGTCAGAACTTCACGTGGCTGATCCTGATGGACGGGCAAACGCCCGAACACTACATCCGTGCGCTGGAACGTGCGGTGTGTCGGAATATGAAGATCATCTACCTGGACCCGGGGCAGCCTCGCTGGCTGCGAGACCTTGCGCCGGGACCATACGACCTCATCACCACGCGGATGGACAACGACGACGCCTTTCATCGGGATGCCGTCCAGGCCATTCAAGATGCCTGGCGTGCGAAACACGCGGAGCAGACGAAGCCCTGGCTGATCGTCTTTCCGTTCGGCCTGATTCTGAGCCTGGCCGACCGGAAGATGTACGTGATGGAGTACTGGTTCAACAACTGCCCGACGCTCGTGGAGGACTCCCACGATCCGGGCACCGTGTATCGGTGGCAGCACAGCGAGATCCCGCCGACGGTGCCCAGGCACTTCCTCAAGGACAGACCTTCCTGGCTGCAGGTGGTTCACTCGCAGAACCTGCTCAACGCGATCCGCAGCGACAATCCCCTGCGGATCGTTCATGAGGAGCTGCCCGCCAAGCTCGGGTTCCTGCATTGCTTCGGCATCGATCCCGCCCGCCTGCCGCCATCGTGACGCCGTCAATCGGCGCGGAGGACCTCGGTGTGCCTGCAGAACCGCTTGTCGTCCGTCTGTGTGTGGTCCATCCGATAGTGTACGCCGCGACTCTCCTTCCGCAGTTCCGCGCAGTGGGCGACCAACATGGAGGTCGTGAGCATGTTCTGGCATTCCCAGCCTTCCGGGGCATCGAAGACCTTGTCCATCACGTAGCGATGCCAGAACCGGATGATCTCCTGGGTCTCCGCCAGCGGCTGGGCCTTTCGCGTGATGCCCACGTTGCGCCACATCAGGGACCGCATCGAGTTGCGAACGTCCGACGTGTCGAGCCGGCTGCGGTCCGAGGCGGGGATGTCGTACCGGATCACCGGGTGCTTGAGCGACGTGATGTCGCTCGGTTCGCTGGTGGAGACCGCCTGACCGGCGAGCTGGCCGTACACCAGTCCTTCGAGCAACGAGTTGCTGCCGAGCCGGTTGGCACCGTGCATGCCGGTCGAGGCCACTTCGCCGCAGGCGTAGAGGTTCTCGATGTTCGTCCGGGCGAAGGCGTCGGTCTTGACGCCGCCGATCATGTAGTGGGCGCTCGGACGGACCGGGATCAGATCGTGGCTCACGTCGATGTCGAAGCTCTCGCACAGGTCGCTGATGAGCGGGAACCGCTTGGCGAAGAACTCCTTGTCCAGGTGGCGGATATCGAGGTAGACGTGCGTCGCGTCGGTCTTTCGCATCTGGGCGAGGATGGCCCGGCTGACCACGTCTCGCGGGGCCAGTTCGCCTGCCTCGCTGTAGTCCTGCATGAACCGTCGGCCCTTGGTGTCGAGCAGGTAGGCGCCCTCGCCGCGGAGGGTCTCCGTGATGAGTGCCCGCGAGGCGCCCGCGATGTAGAGCGTCGTGGGATGGAACTGCACGAACTCCAGGTCGCGCAGGACCGCTCCCGCCCGGTACGCCATGGCCAGGCCGTCCGTCGTTGCGACCGCGGGATTGGTCGTCTCGCGGTAGAGCTGGCCGCCGCCGCCGGTGGCGAGGATCGTATTGGCCGCCCAGACGATTTGCAGGGCGCCTTCCCTGGTTCGCCCGAGGATGCCGATGCAGCGATTCTCCCTGCCCTCGCCGCCGTTACGCGCCGGATCGGAGAGCAGATCGATGGTGAAGAAGTTCTCGATGACGCGGATGTTCGACTTGCTGCGGACCTTGCGGATGAGCGTCTCCGCGATGGCCCGGCCGGTCTCGTCGCCATGCGCGTGCAGGATTCTCGCGTGCGAATGGCCGCCTTCGAGCGTGGTGTCGATGTGCCCGTTGACCTGGTCGAAGCCGGCGCCCCATTCCTGCAACTGCCTGACCAGCTCGGGACCCTGACGGACGACCTGCTCGACGACCTGCGGATCGGAGAGGCCGCCGCCGGTGCGGAGCGTGTCGGCCACGTGCGCCTCGAACGAATCCTCGGCGCGAAGCACGGAGGCGATGCCGCCCTGGGCGTTCCAGGTGTTGCTTTCCTCGATGCCGGCCTTGCAGACGACGATGACGTTGCGCCGGTCGGAGGCTTCGATAGCCGCACGCAGTCCGGCGACGCCTCCGCCCACGACCACGCAGTCGGTGAAGAGCTGGCTGGTCGAGATCGAATCGATGTTCACCAGATACCGTCGCGGCTCGCCGAAGCGGACCCGCTCGGACGGTATCGACTTATGCCCTTTGTCGTGCTCACTCATGGCGTCCATTGTCCTGCCGAACAGCGGTCTCGAAGACCCTCTGCCGGCGTAAAGAGAAAACCGTGGGACGAACCCACCTGCGAAAGCGATGGCCCCCTGGGCAGGAGTCCAAGACGGCGCCTTCGCCGCAAAGCCCCCCATGATACCCGAACCACCGACTCCTCGCCAGGGAAGAGTCTCAAGAAGGCCAAGATGGCCAAGCGAAATTCTTGACCCCCTTGGACACCTTGAGCAGTGAAATCCCTGGCCCACCGAGGGGGGTGAATAATCCCCTGCATGGCACTGGGAATAGCACAATTCGTGCAACATCTGAAAACACAAAACACCCGCGACGCGAGATTTTTTTTATTCGTTGCCCACCAAACACTTGCGTGCTTTTTGCACGGTTCTCTTGCACAGAATTCTCGACCAATTCGTGCAACATCGGGCAAGGGTAGAGGGACGCTGATGTTTCGACGTCCCCAGAATCGAATGTCGGCGCGATGTTGGAAAGGAGTTTGGAGATGAACCTGAGCCCGTTCGAGCTGGTCCTATCGAAGCTGCCGGAAGCCCGTCCGATCGGCGGGACCTCGCAGAAGGCCTGGAGGGCCTGCTGTCCCGCCCATGCGGACGACAAGCCCAGCCTGTGCGTCAGTCTGGGCGAGGAAGGTCGTGCGTTGATCCACTGCTACGCAGGCTGCCCGCCGGAAGCGGTGGTCCCGTCCCTCGGCCTGTCCATGGCCGACCTGATGCCGCCGAAGGAGAGAGAGAAGGTCAGAAGGCAAGAGCAGAAGGTCAGAAGGTTGGAAGGTGAGCAGGTCGGAGAGATGGCTGCACGCGACGGGAGCCTGGGAGCCAACCCGTCCGTCCGACCTTCCGACCTTCTGACCTTCTCACCGTCTTCTTCCGGCTACGCCGCCAGCGACGACGCGATCGCGGAGCTGACGCGCCGCCTCGGTCCCTGCTCGCGGACGTGGGTCTATCACGACGACTGCGAGGACCCCATCGGCTACATCCTCCGCTGGGACACGGACCGGGGCAAGGAGATCCGTCCGGTCAGTCGTCGGGGGGACCGCTGGTTCCTGGGCGGGATGGCCACGCCGCGACCGCTGTATCGGCTCGTCGAGCTGCTCAAGCGACGCGACGAGCGGGTCTACGTCACCGAGGGCGAGAAGGCCGCGGACGCCGGCATCAGTCTCGGTCTGCTCGCGACCACCAGTCCGCACGGCTCCGCCAGCGCTCGCAAGGCCGACTGGCGCGTCCTGGCCGGTCGCGACGTGGCGATCCTGCCCGACAACGACGACGCGGGACGGCGCTACGCGGACGATGTGACCTCGATCCTGCTGGCACTGAACCCGCCTGCGACGGTGCGGATCGTCTCGCTGCCCGAGCTGGAGCCCAAGGGCGACCTCTACGACTGGCTCGAGCATCACGACGCGGTCGAGTCGAAGGACCTGCGGACCCGCCTGGAGCACCTCGTCGAAGCCCAGCCTGTTCGGAGTGTGCCCGTAAGGGCATCTCTTGACTCCCAGGAGGAGAAGACAACGCCTGACGGCGTCACTACGAACCAGAAGAGAACGCCTGACGGCGTCACGACGAACGTCGTCCCGGTCGTGACCTGCATGGCGGACGTGGAGGAAACGCAGATCCGCTGGCTGTGGCCGGAACGCATGTCCCTGGGACGCATCACGATGCTCGTGGGCCGACCGGGCGAGGGCAAGAGCTTCCTGACGACGGACATGGCCGCGCGGGTCACGCGGGGAGCGACCTGGCCGGACGGCTCGACCTGTCCCGAAGGTTCCGTCCTGCTGATCTCGGCCGAGGACGACCCGCGCGACACGGTGCGACCCCGCCTGCGGGCCCACGGCGCGGACCTGTCCCGCGTGCACCTGCTGACGACCGTTCGACGCACCGACGCCGACGGTCGCGAAAGCGAGACCCTGTTCACCCTCGCGGACGTGGAGGCCCTGGAGACGGTCCTGCAGGCGCATCGCGACTGCAAGCTGGTCGTCGTGGACCCGATCGGCTCGTTCCTGGGCGGTCGGACGGACGCCCATCGCGACAACGACGTGCGGTCGGTACTGGTGCCTGTGGCCCGGCTGGCGGAGCAGTACGACGCAGCGGTGCTGGTCGTTGCCCATCGTCGCAAGAGTCCCGGCGGCTTCGCGGACGACATGGCGTTGGGCAGCCGGGCGTTCACCGGTCTGGCCCGCGCCGTCTGGCACGTCAGTCGGGATCGCGACGACAAGCAGCGACGCCTGCTGCTGCCGGGCAAGAACAACCTGGCGGCCGAGGGTCGCGGCCTGGCCTTCACCATCGCCTCCGACGACGGCGCCCCCAGGATCCGCTGGGAGTCCGACCCGATCGACATGACCGCCGACGACGCCCTCCGCGAGGAGAGCAATCCGACCGGCGACGAACGACACACGGCCCTCGACGACGCAACGACCTGGCTGCGCGACACCCTGGCCGACGGTCCGCTGGCGAGCGAGGAACTCTTTGCCCGCGCCAAGGCCGACGGCTTCGCCCACAAGACGTTGGAGCGAGCCAAGAAACAACTGGGCATCCGACCCTGGAGAACAGGGCAAGGGAAGGAGATGGCGTGGTTTTGGGAACTGCCCGCAGGGGCCTGCGACCCGACGGAGCAAGCCGACCCGCCGGCGCGGGAACCGGCGACCGCATGCCTCTGCTGATTGCGCCAGTCCCCAGGGGCAATCGCTCCAGACGGCCAAGGCAGTCAAGACGGTCAAGACGGTCAAATAAAAACACTTGGCCTTCTTGACCGTCTTGGCGTTCTTGGTTGCGTAGGGTGCCCCCGATCAGGTCGGGGGCAGGCTCCCCCTGCGAAAGCAGGGGTACCACGCACCACACAACCTCCGAGGGCGACGAAGACGGTGCGTCATACGCACCCTACGGCGTCCATTCGGAAATGGGAGGCGATGGGGTGGCGTCGGGTCCGCTTGGAGTTCCGCGTTTACGCGGTCTTCACCCGCCTGAAGGCGGAACTCCCAACGGCGTCCATCTTGAAATGGCGGGCACGATTGCCGTGGCGTGTCGCGGGCATCCTGCCCGCGATTCGCGGGCAAGATGCCCTCGACACAGACTTGGCCGGTCCCCAAATGAAGGCACGTGCAGAACAAACGAGTGCATCGCGTGTCTCTCAGAGCCGTGCCGTCTTCCCCGCAATTCCGTGAAGGACATCCTCGACGAGCAGATCGCCCTGAAGCTGGTCTGACCCCCGCGCAGTCCGCCGGGTGGCTCCAGACGGCCAAGGCAGTCAAGACGGTCAAATAGAGATACTTGGCCTTCTTGACCGTCTTGGCGTTCTTGGTCGCGTAGGGTGCGTACCACGCACCCAGGGCCAGCGCGCACCTTTAGGTAAATTGGGCTGGCGCGGTAAGGGTTTTTCGGGGAGAATCGTTTCGTGTGACATGCTTTTGGCTTTTACATGAAAGGATTCTCTATGCTGGTGATAGGTGCTCAGGATGCGGTCAACCTGCTGCGGTTCTTCGATGATCTTCCCGACCCTCGGTCGAACGTCAATCGGCTTCATCGATTGGGGGATGTGATCGTGATCGCCATCTGCGCGATCCTCGCGAACGCCGATGGCCCCACGGCGATTGCCCAGTGGGCCAAGCTGAACGAAACGTGGCTGCGAAGACACCTGGCGCTGCCTAACGGGATCCCGGGCAAAGACACTTTTCGACGCGTTCTGGGATTGCTCCCTCCCGCTGCGTTCCAGCAGTGCTTTCAACAATGGCTGCAAAGCTTGCAGACATCCGCCGACGGGGAATCGGAGAACAAGAAGCACATTGCGATCGACGGCAAGGCGTTGCGTCGGTCTCACGATCGCCAGCGCGGTTGGGGGCCGATGCACATCGTCAGTGCCTGGGCGTCGGATTTCGGCATCACGCTGGGCTAGGTGGCCACGGAGGAGAAGTCCAACGAGATCACGGCGATCCCGCAACTGCTGGAGCGGATCGACGTCCAGGATGCGATCGTGACCATTGACGCCGCCGGATGCCAGAAGACGATTGCCGCCAAGATCGTGCAAGGCAAAGGCGACTACGTCTTGGCGCTCAAAGGCAATCAAGAGAAGCTCTTGCACGACGTGGAATTCCTGATGCTGGGCCCCCTCCAAGACGACTTCACGGGCGGTCCCGTCAGCCGCTACGTCGAAGTGGAGCAGGGACATGGGCGTCTGGAGTCCCGCACCTGCTATCAGATGACCGCCCCGTCTTATCTTCATGGACGTTCGGAGTGGAAAGGACTCAAGACCATTGGAGCGGCGGTCCGGGTCTACGAAGAGAAGGGGATCGAGAAGCGGGATGTCCGGTACTACCTCAGCAGCCTGCGTCGCAACGGCCGGCAATTCGCCCAGGCCGTGCGCCGTCACTGGGGAATCGAGAACTCTCTGCACTGGTCGCTCGACATGACCTACCGGGAAGACGAAAGCCGGGTCCGCAACCGCACGTTTGCGGAAAACCTCTCCTGGCTGCGCCGCCTGACCCTCGGCTTGATCAAGCAACATCCGGGCAAACAAAGCAACATCATGAAGCGCCGCATGGCCGGCTGGAATCCCGACTTCCTGATGCAAGTCCTTACCGGAAAAGGAACTTAGTGTGCGCTGGCCCTGACCACGCACCCCACAACCTCCGAGGGCGACGAAGACGGTGCGTACTACGCACCCTACTACGCCGTCCATCTCAAAATGGTGGGCAAGAGCCGCGGACACCGTTTGGAGTTCCGCCTTCAGGCGGGTTAAGACCGCGTAAACGCGGAACTCCAAACAGGCTTTGCGTCAACATGCTGCCCACCGAATTAACGTGGACGGCACCCTACGGCGTCCATCCAGAAATACGGTTCATCACGGAATTGCGGTTCCTGGACCCGTCGTCCGGCGCAAGCACGCGGGCCGACGGGGTTATTGGGTCTTTCGGATCAGGGTGATATCGCTCGGGAAGAGACGCTCGTCGCCGGCGTACTTGGTTACGAAGGCCTGCAGGTCCTTCGTGGAGGCCGTCAGGATGGGGCGCTTGTCAATGACTTCATGCTTTACGGCGTTCGGCTCGGCCTGGATCAATTCCTTGAACTTGTCGTCGTCCGTCATGCGAAGCGTCAGTTTTTCGCCGATGGCGTCCACGCGGAGGAACGTGTGGACCGGCTGGAAGAAAAAGACGTTGTAGATGAGCGACATCTTCTCTGGGTCCTGCTCGCCCGAGGGGAATCGGTCGGCGAAGACGTCGAGGAACCGCCGCTCGCCCAGCTTGACGAAGCAGGCGTAGAACGAGCCCTTGTGATTCTCGTCGTCCGTGACGACCAGGCGGTAGAGCTTGGTGAGGTCGTCTTGCCAGGGTTCGAGCAGCGGGTTCTCTCTGGCGGAGTCGTCGAGCCGCGAGAACTCCCACGTCGTCTTCGGGTCGTTCACATCATCCACCCACGTCCCGACGAGCTTCTCATCGAAGGCGATCTCATCCTTTGTGAACAGAGGGTGCAACGAGACGATGGGCACGCAGCCGGCCATCGACACCGCCAGCAGGTAGAATGCAAGTTTCTTCGCTCGTATCATGGTCTCTCCTTTCACTTTGCGGTCGGGCATACTACAATCGTTCCGTTCGGTCATTCTACTACAGCCACACATGGGAAGAAAGGACGAACCTGCATGACATCGTTGTCCGTGGTACTCCTGGCCGGGGTTTGTTTGACGTTCACATCCTCAGGCAACGAACCGGTGGGCGAGATCGGACCGGGACGGTATATGACGCCCATCCACCAGGTGCTCACGCCGACCGGCATCCAGGTCGAGTTGCCCGCCATGCGTCCGCAGGCGTTGGCGCTGAGTCCCGACGGCCGCCTGCTCGCGACGTCGGGCAAGACGCAGGACCTCGTCCTGATCGATCCGAAGACGGGCGAAATCAAGCAGCGAGTCGCCCTGCCTTCCAGCGAAGCCCTCGACCCCAACGATGTCTCCTCGCACATCCTCAAGCCCGACAAGTCCGGCCAGCTCAGCTTCACCGGCCTGGTCTTCAGTCCGGACGGCTCGCGGATCTACCTCTCGAACGTCAAGGGCGACGTCAAGGTCTTCCGCGTCGGCGCGGATGGGCAGGTGATTGGTCTGCGTCCGATCGCGTTGCCCGCAGCGAACGCCCCCTGGCGGAAGGAAGAGATCCCCGCCGGCCTGGCGATCTCGCGGGATGGCCGTCGCCTGTACGTGGTCTTGAATCTGTCCAACCAACTGGCGGAAATCGATACGGAAACCGCCCAGGTGCTGCGGACGTGGCCGGTGGGCGTCGCGCCCTATGACGTTGTCCTGGTCGGTGGCAAGGCCTACGTGAGCAACTGGGGAGGCCGGGTCCCGGACGAGGACAGTCTCACCGGTCCCGCCGGACAGGGGATGCGGGTGCGGGTCGATCCCGTCCGGCACATCGCCAGCGAAGGCTCCGTCTCCGTGATTCGTCTCGACCGGGATGCGCCCGTCGCGGAGATCATGGTCGGACTGCACTCTTCCGGCTTGGCCGTTTCGCCCAAAGGGCGCTACGTCGTTGTCGCCAACGCCGGCAGCGACACGCTCAGCGTGATCGACGCCCGTACAGACACGGTGGCAGGAACGATTTGTGCCAAGCCGAACCCTGCCGACCTGTTCGGCGCTAGTCCCAATGCCCTGGCTTTCAACCCGTCGGGCGACACGCTCTACGTCGCCAACGGCACGCAGAACGCCATCGCGGTGTTCCGCTTCCATCCGAAGAAGTCGAAGCTCCTGGGCCTGATCCCGGTGGGCTGGTTCCCCGGCGCGATCCTCTATGACGCACCGCGCCGTCAGTTGGTCGTTGCGAACATCAAGGGAATCGGCTCGACGAGGAGCCTCAAGGATGCGAGCGTCAACGAGCACAACACCCATCAGTACCACGGGACGCTCTCGCTGGTGCCCGTTCCCAAGACCAAGGAATTGCCCAAGCTGACGGGCCGCGTGCAGGAAAACTACCGGTATCCTCTGCTGAAGGAGGCCGCGAAGCCGGCGCGAGCGAACCAGCCCGCCCGCCCGGTCCCGGAACGAGTCGGCGAACCATCCGTCTTCGAGCACGTCGTCTACATCATCAAGGAGAACCGCACCTACGACCAGGTCCTCGGGGATGTCGCGGAGGGCAACGGCAATCTGTCGCTGTGCATCTTCGGCGCCGACATCACGCCCAACCAGCACAAGATGGTCCGCGACTTCGTCCTGCTGGACAACACCTACTGCTCGGGCATCCTCAGCGCCGACGGCCACCAGTGGTCGGACACCGCCTTCGCCACCGACTACATGGAGAAGTCGTTTGCAGGCTTCCCTCGCAGCTATCCCGACGGCATGGAGGACAGCGACGTGGACGCGCTGGCCTATGCCCCCTCGGGGTTCATCTGGGACAACGCGCTGGCGGGCGGCAAGTCGCTCCGTGTCTACGGCGAATTCGCCATCACGGAGACCTCGTGGGCGACTCCCGGAAAGACAGGCAGGCCGACGTTTCTGGACTACTACCGGGATTTCGTGGACCAGACACACCGGATCAAGATCGGCAGCCGGCCCGCCATCGAGTCGCTGCGACCGCACCTGAACATGCAGACGGTCGGCTGGGACATGGACATCCCCGACGTCTTCCGAGCGGCGCAGTTCATCAAGGAGCTGAAGGAGTACGAACGCAGCGGCAAGCTCCCCAATCTGATCATCATCTGTCTGCCGAACGACCACACGTCCGGTACGCGGGCGGGCGCGCCGACGCCGGCCGCTCAGGTGGCGGACAACGACCTGGCCTTCGGGCAGATCGTGGAGGCGATTAGCCGCAGTCCGTTCTGGGCCAAGACCTGCATCTTCGCGATCGAGGACGACCCCCAGGCGGGCTGGGACCACGTCAGCGGCTACCGCACCACAGCCTACGTCGTCAGCCCGTACACCAAACGCGGCGACGTCGTCAGCACGCAGTACAACACGACGAGCATTCTCCGCACGATGGAGCTGATGCTGGGTTTGCCGCCGATGAATCAGATCGACGCCACCGCGACGCCCATGAGCGACTGTTTCACCGACACGCCGGACTTTGCGCCCTACGCTGCGGTCCCCACGAATGTCCCGCTCGACCAGATGAACCCGGAGCCCAAGAAGATTTCGAACTCCCTGATGCGGCGGAACGCGATCGTCTCCGCGAAGCTGCCTCTGGACCAGATCGACCGATGCCCCGAGGACGTGCTGAATCGCATCCTCTGGCACGCGATGAAAGGTCCGCACGAGCCCTATCCGCAGTGGGCGGTCCTCACCAGCATTGAGGAGGATGAGGATGACTAAGGGCGGCAGGTCTCTGACATGGCCGACTGTCAACCTGCGTTGACCGCGTCGAGCATGGCGACGATGTTCTCCGGCGGGACGTTGGCCAGGATGTTGTGGACCTGCTGGAAGACGAAGCCGCCGCCGGGAGCGAGGGTGCGAACCTGGTTGCGGACGTGCTCGGCCACCTGCTTGGGACTGGCGTTGGTGAGGATCTCGCGGGTGTCGCAGCCGCCGCCCCAGAAGGTGATATCCCGTCCGAATTCCGCCTTCAGCTCCGCCGGATTCATCCCGGCGCAAGTGATCTGGACGGGATTGATCGTGTCGAGGCCCGCTTCGATGAGGTGGGCAAGCAGTTCGCGGACGCCGCCGCAGCAGTGGAGCATGACCTTGACGTTCGCAAGCTCCTTGGCGCGATTCCAGAGCACCTTATGTCGCGGTTTGAAGAACTCGCAGTACATCCTGGGGCTGAGCATGGGACCCGTCTGCATGCCGAGATCGTCGCCGAAGAGGATGATGTCGATGGAATCGCCCACCGCGATGAGGAACTTCTCCAGGTTGGCCAGATGGATCTCGACCAACTGGTCGAGGAAGCGATGGGCCTTCTTGGGCTCACCCGCCAGGAGCATGAAGAAATTGTCCGCCCGGTAGAAGAACTGACCGGTCTCGAAGAGGTTGCCGCCGAACAGGCCGATGATGGCCCGGCTGGTGCTCTCGCGGAGGCGCTTGGCTCCCTTGCGGAGCGCCTGTGGATCGACCGGGCCGGGCGGGGCCGCGACGCCCGTCCACATGCACTCTCCAAAGGCTTTGCCCAGCAGTTGGTCATTGTCGGATTCCGCGAACGGAAAGTAGGTTTGCTCGAAATACAGCGTGCCGTCGGGCATGTGGGCGATGACCCTCCCGGACTCGGACAGGATGACCCACCGGTCGGACCGGCGCTCGATCCGCGTCCAGGCGGGGACGAGGCAGTCCGTGCCGTCGGGCAGGGTCCAGGGCTTCCACGAGTCGTCCGTGAGGGCGAACCCCCGGCCCATTTCGATGCAGTCGACGCCGAAGCGATCCAGCACATCCTCGTCGACGACCGCCAGTTGCTGGATCACGTCGTAAACACGGATGGGTTTCGGCGGCAGGCCCAGGTACTTCCGCAGCTTGGGGTACGCCATCGCGGCGATGCCCGATGAGCGATGTCCCGACAGATCGATCGGGACGCGGTCGGGCTCGACATGGTTCAACGCGGCCAGGACTCTTTCTCTCGGTGTCATGGAGGGCATTATAGTGCGTCCGCAGGCCATTTACAATTTACGATTTACGATTTACTATTTGGCTGACGCTGTACGAATGTGCTGAATCAGAAATGGTCGATAGTAGATCTTGAGGGGCCAACATGTCTCGCCTGCACACAAACCAGTTCGTTCTCATGATATCGATGTTGCTTGCGTTGGCGGGGTTCAACCCCGACGTGTGGGCTCAGGGCTCAAGCAGTGGAGACGGTGTGACGCTCTGGGAGATCGGGAAGGCGGACGGGGGCAACGCGGAGTTCGCCCTGGCGCCCGATGGCTACTCGCGGTTCCAGAGCGATGCGTTCTTCGTCGTCGGGGTCTCGACGCCGAAAGAGGATTGGCCCTACGTCCAGCCCGGCCCATCGGACAGTTGGGCAGGGGCGCGGTCGCACACGTCGATTGTGCTCTTTGGTCTGAAGACCCTCCCGGCGGAGGGCCAATGCCGACTCCAGTTCGATCTGATCGACACGCACAGCGCGGGCCCGCCCAGGCTGCGAGTGGAGGTGAATGGGCAGGCGTTCGAGCAGTCGCTGCCCAAGGGTGCGGGGGATGCCTCGATCAACGGCCAGCCGGAGAAGGGCCGTGAGCACAAGTTCGCTATTGCCTTCCCAGCGAGTCTTCTCAGGATCGGCGACAATGAAGTCCGCATCACCACGCGCTCCGGCAGTTGGATGCTCTACGACTGCCTGGAACTGGTCGCGCCTCCCGGCGGCGAGTTGAGCGATGTGCAGTCGCGAACGCTTCTGGACGAGGTCCGATCCGTGCGGGCGCTGCGGGAGCAGGATGGCCGGCTGTCCCAGCCGGTCACGGTGAGCCTGCGCCATTTCGGCGACGAGGCCGATGCCCGCGTGCGGCTTCTGAACGGGTCTGCGAAGTCTCTCCGTCTGACCCAGGGGGTGCAGGAGGTGGAACTGATGGCCGATGCGGTCGAGACCCCGGTGGAGGGCCAGGTCACGATTGAGATCGCCGGCAAGACGGTTGCGTCGCGCGACGTTGTGCTCAAACCGGTGAAGAGATTGACGGTGTACATCACGCCGCACTCGCACACCGACATCGGCTACACTGAAATCCAGACCGCCATCGAGGCTAGGCAGGTGCAGAACCTCGTGGACGGTATCGCCGCGGCCAGGCGGACAGCGAGCTATCCCGAGGGCTCGCGTTTCGTCTGGAACGTCGAGGTCCTCTGGGCGGCCGATCTCTATCTGCGCCGGCTCAATGACCAGCAACGTGCGGAGTTCCTCGATGCGGTCAAGAGCGGACAGGTAGTCCTCAACGGCATGTATCTCAACGAGCTGACCGGCCTGTGCCGCCCGGAGGAGCTGGTTCGCCTGTTCAAGTACTCGACCGATCTGGCCGCGAAGACCGGCGTGCCGATTGACGCCGCGATGATCTCCGACGTCCCCGGCTACACCTGGGGCACGGTCACCGCCATGGCGCAGGCGGGCATCCGATACTTCTCCGTCGCGCCGAACTACTTCGACCGCATTGGTACGATCCTCCGCGAGTGGGAGAACAAGCCGTTCTACTGGGTGGGACCGGACGGCCGATCCAAAGTGCTCGTCTGGATTCCCTTCTGGGGCTACGCGATGTCGCACCGCTACGGACAGATGTCGCCCCGGCTCGTCGAGGACTTCTCCGACGGTCTGGAGAAACGGGGCTATCCGTTCGATATCGCCTACGTCCGCTGGAGCGGCCACGGCGACAACGCCGTTCCCGACCCTGCGATCTGCGAATTCGTCAAGGACTGGAATGCGAAGTACGCATGGCCGCGATTCGTCATCTCCGGCACGAGCGAGGCGTTCCGTGCGTTCGAGCAACGGTACGGCGACAAGCTGCCCGTCCTGCGAGGCGATTGGACGCCGTATTGGGAGGATGGCGCGGGCTCCTCTTCTCTGGAGACCGCGATGAACCGCGCCAGCTCCGACCGGCTGGCGCAGGCCGAGACGCTCTTCGCGATGCTCAAGCCCTCCGAGTATCCTGCCGCAGCCTTCGAAGACGCCTGGGACGCGGTGCTTCTGTACTCCGAGCACACGTGGGGCGCCTGGTGCAGCGTGAGCGAGCCGCAGCGGAAGGAAACGCTCGAGCAGTGGGAAATCAAGCGAGGCTACGCGGAATCCGCGGACAAGCAATCTCGCGAATTGCTGGCTGCGGCGGTGAGCGCCGGCGGCGAAGCAGTGGATGTCTTCAACACGCTCTCCTGGCATCGCACGGAGTTGGTGACCCTGTCGAGGGACCTCTCCGCCGCGGGCGACCGGGTTCTCGACGAGTCGGGCAAGGCCGTCCCGTCGCAGCGGCTGACTTCGGGCGAGCTGGTCTTTCTGGCGAGGGATGTGCCGCCTCTTGCGGCCCGTCGCTATAGCGTGGTCTCCGGCTCGCCGCGGGCCAAGGGGCGCGCCGCTGCGCAGAGGGCCACGCTGGACAATGGCGTCGTTCGCGTCCACGTGGACGAGCAGACCGGCGGCATCGTCGAGCTGACCGCCAAGGGGATCAAGGGCAACTTGGCCGACACCAGCGGCGGCGAGGCACTGAACGACTATCTCTACCTGATCGGAGACGATCTGAAAGACCTCCAACGCAACGGCCCGGTGAGCATCCGCGCCGGCGAGAACGGCCCGCTAGTCGCGTCGCTGGTCGTCGAGTCCGCCGCGCCGGGCTGCAAGACGCTCACGCGAGAGCTGCGAGTGGTCGCCGGACTCGATTATGTCGAGATCATCAACACCCTGGACAAGGAGCGATTGCAGGCGAAGAGTTATCACGCGAAGGAGGGCAAGGAGAGCGTCAATTTCGGATTCCCCTTTGCGGTACCGGGCGGCGAAGTGCTCCTCGATATCCCATTGGGCGTGATGCGTCCGGAGGCGGATCAGATGCCGAGCGCCTGCAAGAACTGGTTTACGGTAGGGCGCTGGGCCGACGTCTCGAACGCTGATTACGGCGTCACGTGGGTGACGCTCGACGCGCCGCTGCTGCAGGTGGGCGGGATCACCGCGACCCTGCTGAATTCGCAGACCGATCCGAACATCTGGCGTTCGCGCGTCGAGCCGACGCAGTCGCTGTACTGCTGGGCGATGAACAATCACTGGGGCACCAATTACCGCGCTTACCAGGAAGGCCCGACGGTCTTCCGGTTCGTGTTGCAGCCGCATCGGCGGCGCGACGTGGCCCAGGCGTCTCGCTTTGCCACAGGGTTCAGCCAGCCGTTGCTGGCGGTTCGCTCGCAAGGCGCGAAGCCCTCGGGCAAACCGCTGCTGACTGTCGAGCCGGACGACGTGATCGTGACTGCCCTCAAACCCAGCGACGACGGTCGCGCGTTGATTGTTCGTCTGTTCAACACATCGAGTAAGGCTGATTCCGCTCGCGTGAGGTGGAGTGGCGTACAACCCTCGGCCGTGTTCCTGAGCGATACGAGCGAGCGGGCGGGCGAGCGGATCGGCAAGCGGATCGAGATCCCCGCGTCCGGGCTCGTCAGCCTGCGAGCCGAGATCGAGTAGCAGCATGGGCATCCTGCCCATGTCTTCTGAGATCACGAGCAAGATGCCTGTGCCACTGGAGAAGACGCATGATCAGACCCGTTCTGGCTGTGACGGTCCTCTGCGGCCTGATGGTCCCGACGATTGCACCCGCGGAAGTCCGCGAGGTCATCATCACGTTCAAGACACATTTCGACATCGGCTACACGGACCTGGCGAGCAACGTGGTGCAACGTTACCGCACGACGATGATTGATCAGGCCCTCAGAGTAGTGGATCAAAATCGCGGCCTGCCGCCCGAGCAGCAGTTCGTTTGGACGATCCCCGGCTGGCCGATGGCGAAGATCCTCGAAGACTGGGACGGCCAGACCGCCGAACGCAAGCAGCAGATTCTCCTCGCATTCAAAGACGGCCGATTCGTGGTCCACGGCCTGCCCTTCACGACGCACACGGAACTGCTGGAGCCTGAGGACCTCGTGCGGGGGCTGGGTTTTGCCTCCCGGCTGTGTCGAGAGGCGGGTTTGCCCCTTCCTCGCGATGCAAAGATGACCGATGTCCCGTGCCACTCGTGGATGATGCCCACGCTGCTGCGACACGCCGGCATCGAGTTCCTGCACCTGGGCTGCAACGCGGCCAGCAGCTCGCCCGAAGTGCCGCTGTTGTTCTGGTGGGAAGGTCCCGATGGCTCGCGTCTGCTGACGATGTATTCTGCCGCCGGATATGGCACCGGTCTGGTCCCTCCTGGAGACTGGCCCTACCGAACCTGGCTGGCGCTCGAACATACCGGCGACAATCACGGACCGCCCACGCCCGAGGAGGTCAAGAAGTTGCTTGCGGAATCGGCGCAGAAGCTCCCCGGCGTGAAGGTCCGCATCGGACGATTGTCCGACTTCGCCGACGCGATCCTCGCGGAGAAAGCCCAGATCCCGGTGGTTCGAGGCGACATGCCGGACACCTGGATTCACGGGCCGATGTGCGATCCTGCCGGCGCGGGGATTGCGCGGAGTATCAGGCCTGACATCAATTCTGTCGAATCTCTTGCCACCCTTTTGTATATCTGGGGTGTGCCCGTGTCGCCGGCTGACTGCGCCCGGCTTGTTGCGGATGCCCGCGAGAACAGTCTGCTCTACGGCGAGCACACCTGGGGCGGCGCCCTGTCCTGGGTCACGAAATATGGCAGTGAGACGAAATGGGATTACGGCGACGCGTGGAAGGCGGATCGTGCGGTGGGCCGATTCTCGAAACTGGAGGCATCGTGGGCGGAGCACACCCGGTATATCGAGCAGGCCCGCGAGAGGATCGTTCCCCTCGTCGAAGACACGATGCGCGTGCTGGCGGAACAGGCCGGTCCCGACGGGTGTCGCATCGTGGTGTTCAATCCGCTTCCGTGGCAGCGAAGCGGCATCGTGCGAGTGAAATCCGTCGGTGGGAGCCTGGCTGCCGTCCGACCAGCGGACGGGGGACCCGCCGTGCCTGTGGAGGTCGGCGCGGATGGCAATGACCTCTGTTTTGTGGCCCGGGATATCCCGGCGATGGGCTATCGCACCTTTGTTCCAGCCGAGGCGGTGCAGTCGCGGGACGATTTGCACAGCGACGCCCACGCAGGCGTCATCGAGAACGAGTATCTAAGAGTTGCGCTCGATCCCGCTCGCGGCGGCATTCGCTCCGTGGTGGACAAACGCACCGGACGCGAACTGGTGGACCCACGCTCCGAGTATACGCTCGGGCAGTATCTTCACGAGCGTTTCGACGCGGATCAGGTCGCGGCCTACGTCAAAGCCTATGTGAAGAGCCGTTCGGACTGGGCGGTGGCCGAGCTGGGCAAACCCGCTATGCCACCTGCTGATAAGGTCCCGTACCGGGCTGCATCGCCGCGATATGCGGATGTCCGCATAGCACAATCTCTGGTGTCCATCGCGGCCACCATGCACTCCGCGCCGACCGGGGATTTGTCGCACGCGGTGACGGCCAGGGTCACCCTCTATGCAGGCGAGCCTTACCTCGACCTTGAAATCACCCTTCACGACAAGCCGGCGGACAACTGGCCCGAGGCGGGATGGATCTGCCTTCCGGTGAACGTGGCCAAGCCGCAGTTTCGCCTGGGCCGACTGGGCAGCATTGCCGACCCCGCGCGGGACTTCGTTCGTGGCTCAAACCACGACCTCCAGGCCGTGCACACGGGCCTGACCGTCGCGGATGAGCAAGGTCGCGGCGTGGGCATCTGTCCGCTCGACAGCCCGCTGGTGAGCCTCGACCGGCCGGGGATCTTCAAGTACTCGCCCGACTTCGTTCCGTCCAGGCCAATCGTCTTTGTGAATCTCTTCAACAACCAATGGACCACGAACTTCCGCCTTTGGAACGAGGGCACCTGGACGATGCGAGTCCGTCTCTGGGCGTTCGACCGCTTCGACGCGCAGTCCAGCCTGATCACGCCATCGCTCGAAACCAGGTATCCGCTGCTGGCGGCTGCTGCCGAAGGAAAGGCCGGCGCGCTGCCTGCCACCCGGAAAGGCGTGGAGCTTTCATCTCGCGGCTTTCTCGTAACAGCGTTCGGCCCGAATCCGGATGGTCCTGGCACCGTGCTTCGGCTGTGGGAGTACTCGGGCGCAGGACGGTCCTGCTGGGTGCATCTGCCGGCTGGGCTTGATGTCGATACGGTTCACCCGGTTACCCTTCGCGGCGAACCGGCCGGCAAGCCGATTCCCGTGAAGAACGGTGAATTCAGCGTGGATCTGGCCGCGTTCGCTCCGGCGAGTTTCGTCATTCCAAGCATATCGAAAGGGAGTCTGTAGAGCATGGACACACATTCCGCGGACCACAGTCAGGCAGGCAACGAACGTGGCGGGGCACTGCTCCTGACCAGCGCGATCATCGCGGCACTGGGGTCGTTCCTATTCGGGTTCGACACTGCGGTGATCTCCGGCGCCACAGAGGCCCTGAAGGACCTCTACTCGCTTTCCAAGGTTCTCGTGGGCTTTACCGTCGCCAGCGCGCTCATCGGCGCCGTGTGTGGCGCCCTGCTGGTCGGCCGACCGTCCGACCGGTGGGGACGACGACCCGTGTTGACCGTCCTGGCAGCCTTGTACCTCGTGTCGGCTCTCGGCTGTGCCATCGCCTGGGACTGGTGGTCCCTGCTGTTCTTTCGCTGGATCGGCGGCCTTGCCTTCGGCGGGGCATCGGTCGTATCGCCCGTCTACATCACGGAGATCGCTCCGCCCCGACGTCGGGGCCTGCTGGTCGCCGTCAGCCAGTTGAACATCGTGGTGGGAATCCTCGCGGCGTATCTGTCGAACTATCTGGTGGCCCGCGCCATGGGAGCGGACCACCCGGCCACGTGGCGGTGGATGTTCGGCGTGGAAGCGGCGCCCGCGGTGGCCTTTTTCATTGCGTCGCTCCTGATCCCGGAAAGCCCGCGCTGGCTCGTCCGAAAAGGAGATCGCACGCAGGCCGAGGCGATCCTGACGCGGTTCGGGCATGAGGACCCATCGCGCGAAGTCGGGGAGATCGAGCAGTCGCTCGCATCGGAGAGGCTGGGCGGCAGAGAGAATCTGCTCCAACGCAAGTACCTCAAGCCCCTGTTGCTGGCGGCCATGATCGCGGCCTTCAACCAACTCGACGGCATCAACGCGGTGATCTACTACACCGCGGACATCTTCCGGATGGCCGGCGCGGACAAGACCAGCGCCCTGATGCAGTCGGTGATCGTCGGCCTGACGAACCTCGTGATGACGGTCCTGGCGATGCTGCTGATCGATCGCGTGGGGCGCAAATCCCTTCTGCTGGCGGGCTCGGTGACCTTTGTCTTGTCCCATGCCCTGGCGGCCTGGGTGTTCCATACGCACGCTCAAGGGTGGATCGTCATCGTCGCTCTGATGGGAATCGTCGGATCGCACGCGTATTCGCAGGGCGCGGTGGTGTGGGTCATCATCAACGAGCTGCTGCCCAACGCGATTCGCGCCTCGGGCTCAGCGGCTGCGTGCTTCCTCATCTGGCTTCTGTGCATCGCCGTCACCTGGGGGTTCCCTGTGGTGGTCGGCGAGTCGACCGATCCGGTGGTGGCCGCGAGGTCGGCTGCCCCGGCGTTCGCGTTCTTCGCCGTGATGATGGTCGTGCAGTTCTTCCTCGTGCTGAAGTACCTGCCCGAAACGAAGGGCGTCTCGCTGGAGGAATTGCAGAAGCGCCTGGGTGTTGAGGACTGAAAGAGACAGGCCCACGTTGCGTCATCCACAACGTGGGCCTGTGCATCTCATGGAGATTGCGGGAATCAGACCATGTCTTTGAGATTCTTGAGGGCGCGAATCTTCACGACGTTCCTGGCCGGCTTGGCCTTGAACATGGTCTCTTCGCCGGTGAAGGGGTTGATGCCCTTGTGGGCCTTCACGGCGGGCTTCCGCACGACGACGAGCTTCATCAGGCCGGGGACCGTGTAGGCGCCGGGGCCGCGGCTGCCGAGGCTCTTGCTGATCTGACCGGTCATCGCCTCGAATACCGAGCTCACTTGTTTCTTCGTCAACCCGGTCGCCTCGGCGATTCCGGATACGACTTCACTCTTGCTCATCGGTTTGTCTGCCTTCTTCTGCGCCATACCCCGTGGCCTCCTTGCAAGTGACAAAACAGGAAAACGGTTCCAATACGCTGTGGATTCCACTACACGAATATCGAAATCCAGGACTTGCTTAAGGCTTTTCCCGGTCCTTGTCAAACAAAAATCGCGTTTTTCCCGAGACTTTTTGCATCCCGCGACGAAATGTCTCTGGAATTGCCTGCTCCGACGACAGTTCCGCCTACCGCACGAGGTGCCGGTACTTGATCCGATGGGGCTCGTCGGCGGCTTTTCCGAGCCTCCTCTTTCTGTCGGCCTCGTAGTCGGAGTAGTTCCCTTCAAACCAGCGGACCTCGCTGTCGCCCTCGAACGCCAGGATGTGCGTCGCGATGCGGTCGAGGAACCACCGATCGTGGCTGATCACCACGGCACAGCCTCCGAATCGCTCCAGGGCCTCCTCCAACGCCCGCATCGTATTGACGTCCAGATCGTTCGTGGGCTCGTCCAGGAGCAGGACGTTCGCGCCTTCCTTGAGCAGGCACGCGAGGTGAACGCGGTTGCGCTCCCCGCCGGAGAGGGCGACGACCTTCTTCTGCTGGTCCGTCCCGAGGAAATTGAATCGGGCCACGTAGGCCCGCGAATTCACTTCGAGCTTGCCGAGCCGAATCGTGTCGTTGCCGCCGGAAATGACTTCCCAGACGGTTTTCTGGGGGTCGAGCGTGGTGCGCTCCTGGTCCACATAGGCCAGACGCACGGTGTCTCCCATGGTGATGGTGCCGCCGTCCGGCTTCTCCTGGTTCGTGATCATCTTGAAGAGGGTCGTCTTGCCGGCGCCGTTCGGGCCGATGATGCCGACGATGCCCCCGGCGGGCAGATCGAAGGACATGTTCTCGAACAGCACGCGGTCGCCGTAGGCTTTGGACACGTTCGCCGCCCGAATGACGAGGGTGCCCAGGCGAGGCCCCGGCGGAATGTAGATCTCCAGGTCCTTGTCCTGCTTCTCGATATCCTGGCTCAAGAGGGCCTCGTAGGCGTTGATGCGGGCCTTGCCCTTCGCCTGGCGGCCCTTGGGCGACATGTGAATCCAGTCGAGTTCCCGCTGGAGGGTCTTCTGCCGCTCGGTTTGGGCCTTGGCCTCCTGCTGCAATCGTTTCTGCTTCTGGTCGAGCCAGGAGGAATAGTTGCCCTTCCAGGGGATGCCGTAGCCGCGATCCAGCTCCAGGATCCAGCCGGCGACGTTGTCCAGGAAGTACCGATCATGCGTGACCGCGATCACCGTCCCGGCGTACTGCTGGAGATGGTGCTCCAGCCAGGCGATCGTCTCGGCGTCCAGGTGGTTGGTCGGCTCGTCGAGCAGCAGGATGTCGGGCTTCTGCAGCAGGAGCCGGCACAGGCCGACACGCCGTTTCTCGCCGCCGGAGAGGACGCGAATCGGCGTATCCCCCGGCGGACAACGCAACGCGTCCATCGCCATCTCCAGACGCGACTCGATGTCCCACGCGTCCAGGTGGTCGATCTGCTCCTGCAACTGGCCCTGACGCTCCAGGAGCCGGTTCATCTCGTCGTCCGACAGCGGCTCGGAGAACTTGTCGCTGATCTGGTTGTACTCCTTGACGAGGTCCACGACCGACTTGAGTCCTTCTTCGACGACGGCCTTGACCGTCTTGTCCGGATCGAGCTGCGGCTCCTGTTCGAGGTACCCCAGGCTGTAGCCCGGCGAGAGAATGGCTTCGCCGTTGAACTCCTGGTCCACGCCCGCCATGATGCGAAGCAGCGAACTCTTGCCGGCGCCGTTGAGACCCAGCACGCCGATCTTGGCGCCGTAGAAATACGAAAGCGAAATGTCCTTCAGCACGACCTTGCTGTTGTATGACTTGCCGACTCGCATCATCGAATAGATGATTTTCTCTGCACCATTGCTCATGTGAAACCCTTAAGATGCTATAGACCGCCCATACATGGAAGGCATACTATAGCATCACATCGCGCCCCTGGCAAGGCGTGCCATGCCGACGGCGCCGTGAGCACCGCGGCAACGAGCCGCAATTTACTGACGCCGTCAAACGTCCTACAATGAAAAGAGGTCTGGGGCATGGAAGCCTGGACGTGGGTGAGAGCACGGACAATGATGAACAGACTGGCGACAATAGCGATTGCCTTGGCCGCAGCCGTGGCATCCTGCGCTGCAACGAGCCCGTTCGAAGGTCCGGCGAGGCCCTCGCCGTGCGGTCGGATCGACGAACTGGTCTTTGCCCGGCTCGCGGAGTTGGGAATCGAGCCCTCCAATCCGTGCTCGGACGCGGTGTTCGTTCGTCGGGTATTCCTGGACGTCATCGGTACGCTGCCCACCGCCCAGGAGGCTCAGGCGTTTCTGTTGGACCAGGACCTGAACAAGCGCAGCGTTCTGATCGACCGGCTGCTGGCACAGGACGAGTTCGCCGACTACTGGGCGATGAAGTGGAGCGATCTGCTGCGGGTCAAGTCGGAATTTCCCATCAACCTGTGGCCCAACGCGGTACAGGCGTACCATCGCTGGATACGGACCTCCCTGGCCGCGAATACGCCGTACGATCGGTTCGTTCGCGAGATGCTCACCTCCAGTGGCAGCAACTTCCGCGTCCCTCCCGTCAACTTCTATCGCGCGGTCCAGAGCAAGGACCCGCAGACCCTGGCCCAGGCGGCGGCGCTGACGTTCATGGGCGTGCGAGCCGACAGTTGGCCCGACGAGCGGTGGTCGCAGATGGCGGTGTTCTTCTCGCGAATCAGCTTCAAGGCTACCGGGGAATGGAAAGAGGAAATCGTCCTGTCCGATCCGAACAAGCCGCTGCCCGCGTCTGCCGTCCTTCCGGATGGGACCACCGTGTCTTTGTCCCCGGATTGCGACCCGCGCGAGGTCTTTGCCGACTGGCTGATCGACGTGAAGAATCCGTGGTTCGCGCGCAACGTCGTCAATCGCATCTGGTCCTGGTTGCTCGGGCGGGGGATCATCCACGAGCCCGACGACATCCGCGAGGACAATCCGCCGGGCAATCCCGAACTGCTCGCCTTCCTGGAGCGCGAGCTGATCGTGTCCGGCTACGACCTCAGGCATGTCTATCGCCTGATCCTCCATTCGCAGACGTACCAGCTCTCCTGCATCCCTGCGACGGACGAGCCGCAGGCGGAGGCGAATTTCGCATGGTATCCGCTCCGTCGGCTCGAAGCGGAGGTGCTGATCGACGCCCTCAACCAGATCACCGGCACGACCGAAGCGTACTCCAGCGCCATTCCCGAGCCGTTCACATTCATCCCGGAGGATCAGCGGTCCATCTCACTCGCCGACGGCAGCATCACCAGCTCCTTCCTGGAGATGTTCGGGCGCTCGTCGCGGGATACCGGCCTGGAGTCGGAGCGGAACAACAATCCGACAGCCGCCCAGCGGTTGCACCTGCTGAACTCCAGCCATATCCAGCGCAAGATCGAGCAGGGTCCCGCGTTGCAGAACGTGCTGCGGTCGAGGGCCAGGCCTCGCGAGATCGTCGATACGTTGTACCTGACGATTCTCTCGCGGTATCCGACGGAGGAGGAGCGCAAGACCGCGGCTGCGTACATGCAGGCCGGCAAAGGCAAGAGTCGCGAGGCCGCCATCGATCTGACCTGGGCACTGATCAACAGTGTGGAGTTCCTCTACAGGCATTGAGGACGTGAAAGACGAAAGGCACGGCATATGGACACGCCCATCTCCCGACGCGACGCGATACGTCTCGGCCTTCTCGGCGCCGCCGGACTTGCGGCGGGTCGTCGCAGCGCGTCGGCGTCGCAGCGGTCGGCCAAAGCCCAGTCCGTCATTCAGATTTGGATGTGGGGCGGGCCCTCGCATCTGGACACGTTCGACCCCAAGCCCCAGGCGGGCAACGACTACACCGGCCCGCTGAACAAGCCCATCGCAACCAACGTGGACGGGATCGTCATCGGCGAGCTGCTGCCCCTGCTGGCTCAACAGGCGGACAAGTACTCCATCATCCGGAGCATGACCCACGGCGTGAATGCCCACGAGACCGCCTCCTACCGGGTCCAGACGGGTCGGATGCCGGGCGACGGGCAGGTCTATCCGTGCGTCGGCGCCGTCGTCTCCCTGTTCAAAGGCTACGACGCAGGATACAAGGGCCTGATCCCACCGTACATCGTGCTGACCGAATTGCAGGGTCGGTTCTCGGAGGCGGGGTTCCTGGGTTCTCGATACAAGCCGTTTGCCACCGGCGGCGATCCGGCGCGAACCCCTTTCGTCGTGGAAGGCGTCGTCGCGCAAGGCGTCTCCACGCAGAGGCAGCAGAGCCGGCGCGACCTGTTGGGCGAGCTGAACACTCTCGGGAAGGCCATGCGAGGCAATCCCCGAGTGGCGGCCTCGGAGCAATGTGAGAACCAGGCCTACGACCTGATCCTGGGCGACGGCGCCAAGGTGTTCGACCTGTCGCAGGAAAAGGACGAGTTGCGAGACCAGTACGGCCGGAGCACCTTCGGCCAATCCTGCCTGATGGCCCGTCGGCTCGTTGAACGCGGCGTCCCCTACGTCACCATCAACTACAAGGGCTGGGATACGCACAAGCAACACTTCCAGGCTATGCGCCGCCAGCTTCCGGAGATGGACCGGGGCATGGCGACGCTGCTGCGGGATCTGTCGGATCGCGAGCTGCTGGGCGGCACCATCGTCTGGTGGGGCGGCGAGTTCGGCCGGACGCCGAGAGTGCAGTGGGAGGCGCCGTGGAATGGCGGTCGCAATCACTTCGGCAAGGTCTTCAGCGTTGTCGTCGCCGGAGGCGGGTTCAAGGGCGGCCGCGTGGTCGGCGCCTCGAACGACACGGGCGAAGAAGTGAAGGACCGGCCGGTCCATCCTGAGGATCTCATCGCGAGCATGTACGAATTGCTCGGCATCGATCCCGGCGCGAAGCTGCCCCATCCGCAGGGACTGGCGGTCCACGCGTTGCCTGTTTCCGCACAGGGCGCAGCCGAGAGCGGGCGTTTGACGGAGATCATGTGAGCAGGGGACGTCTTATGGATTCATCTCGAGGGCTTGCGATTGTCTGCCTGTCGCTCCTGGCGGTTCTGCCCGCCGCACGGGGACAGCAGAACACCCCGCGGATCGGCTACGTCTATCCGGCCGGCGGCCGGCAGGGGGAGACCTTCCAGATCGTTCTCGGCGGCCAGTACCTCGACGGTGCGACGGGCCTGTGCGTTGGCGGGGGCGACATCCAGGCCATCGTGCTCTCGCAGACCAAGCCCCTGACGCAGCGGCAATTCAACGAGCTGCGGGACAAGATGAAGGAACTCCAGGAGAGGAGAGCAGCCGCGATGAAGAGCGCCGGACCCGTCAGCGGGCAGGGTGTCTCCCAGGACTCCCATGATACGCCCGCAGAGTGGACGGCCGAGGACGAGAGGATGCTCGTCGAGATCCGAGAGAAGCTCACGGAGGGCCCCCCGAATCGGCAGGCCAATCCCGCGATCTCCGAGACGGTGACGCTCTCCGTCACGGTCGGCCCGGACGCACGGCCCGGGCGTCGCGACCTCAGACTCGTGACGGCCTCGGGGCTGTCGAACCCGCTGGTGTTCTGCGTCGGTACGTTGCCCGAATTCAGCGAGACGGCGGCGCGGGCCGTTGTGGCGCCGCCGAACGCGGCAAGGCAGCCATACCGCAGTCAGGCGAAGGTCGATCCCGCGGAGGCCGACATGCGTATCTCGCTGCCCGCGGTCGTGAACGGCCAGATCATGCCCGGCGATGTGGATCGCTACCGCTTCCCGGCGCGGAAGGGGCAGCGTCTGGTGGTCGCTGCCAGTGCGAGGGAGTTGATTCCCTATCTCGCCGACGCGGTGCCGGGCTGGTTTCAAGCCACGGTGGCCCTCTGCGACGACCAGGGACGCGAACTGGCGTACGCCGACGACTACCGGTTCAACCCCGACCCGGTCCTGTGCTGCGAGATCGCCGAGGATGGCGAGTACCTGATCGAGATCAAGGACTCAATCTACCGCGGGCGACAGGACTTCGTGTATCGCATCGCAGTGGGCGAGTTGCCGTTCGTGACGAGCATCTTCCCGCTCGGGGGTCCGGCGGAGGCTCGCACGAGCATCGACTTGCAGGGCTGGAACCTGCCGACGACCCATCTGATCCGCGAGCCCGGCGACGACGAGAGGAGAGACGGGATTGTCGAACTGAACTACTCACTCCCGACGTGCGGCAATCCGCCGCTCTTTTCGGTGGATACCCTGCCCGAATGCGTGGAGAACGAGTCGAACGATTCGCTGGAAATGGCGCAGCGGATCGTGTTGCCGACGATTGTGAATGGGCGGATCGACGCTGACAGCGACGTCGACGTGTTCCGCTTCGACGGTCGAGCGGGTAGCGAGGTGGTTATGGAGGTTACCGCCCGACGGTTGGGATCCCCGCTGGATTCCGTGCTCCGACTGACGGATGCCGCGGGCCGGCACGTGGCGTTCAACGACGACCGGGAGGACAAGGGCTCGGGGTTGATCACGCACCATGCGGATTCGTACTTGTCCGTTACGCTGCCGGCGGACGGCACGTACTATCTCCACCTGAACGACGCCCAGGGTCGAGGCGGCGACGAATATGGATATCGCCTGCGGATTAGCCCGCCGCGACCGGATTTCGAACTGAGAATCGTGCCGTCGAGCATCAACATCCGCGGCGGGGCTACGATTCCGCTGACCGTACACGTCTTTCGCAGGGACGGATTCGATGGCGACATCACATTGGCCCTGAAGAATGCTCCGACCGGATACCTGCTGAGCGGCTGGGCGCCCGCCGCGGGCGCGGAAAAAGCCAGGTCGGGCCTGTATTCCTCAACGAAATCTCCTGGTTCGATTTCGTTGAGGAACGGACACGACGAGGCGCTCGACGCGCGACCGGGGTTTGAGGGGGAAGAATCGAGCCAAGAGGTTCTTCCCCCTCAAAGCAGGTCCGACCTGGCTTTTTCTGCGCAGGACAAAGTGCAGATCACGCTGACGGTCCCGCCGACGCCGACGGAAGAGCCGCTGAGCCTGTCGGTGGAGGGCCGGGCGGTGATCGACGGATGCGAGGTGGTTCGCCCGGTCGTGCCGGCTGACGACATGATGCAGGCTTTCTTCTACCGGCATCTCGTCCCTGCCCGGGAGTTGAGAGTTGCGGTCTCAGGCCAGCGGATGTCGAAGGGGGACATGCGTCTCGTCGGCAGTGTGCCGGTCCGAATCCCTGCCGGCGGGACGGCGTCCGTCCGGGTCGGGCCCGCCGGACGTTGGTTTGCGACGACGACGCAGCTTGAGGTGAGCGATCCAGCGGAGGGCATCGTGGTTGAGAGCGTCACGCCGATCCGCGAAGGCGTCGAGATCACGCTCAAGAGCGAGGCCGACAAGGTTCGACCCGGCTTGAAGGGCAACCTCATTGTCCACGGCTTCTCCGCGAAACCGCCGGCATCTGCCGGGGAGAAGGCTCCACCGGCGCGACGCCGCGTTCCGGCTGCGACGCTGCCCGCCATCCCGTTCGAGATTGTCTCGCCGTAGACGCGTGTTCCGGAGAGGTTCACCACAGAGACATGGCGAAGCCAGAGAAGATACTGTAGGGTGCGTATCACGCACAGCTCAACCGTCGGCAACACGGAAGTTGGTGCGTGGTACGCACCCTACGAAGAGAGGTCATTGGGCGTATTCGATCGCGACGACGGAGACGTTCTGGTCCGGCGCCTGCGGCGCAACCTGGATCGCGATGGAGTCCAAGCCGGTCTCTGTTTTCAGCGACTTCTTCTGGGGATCGGCCAGCAGGTAGGCGCGGGCAATCTTGCGATCCGAAGCGGGGATTTGCAGCTTCCCATCCCCAGGCCAGTCGAACACATGGGCGTAGAGCCGTCCCGGCTTGGCGGTGTATCTTCCCCAGGCGGGCTTGTCGAACGGGCTGGCGGTCGTGCCGTAGATGGATTCGCTGTTGGCGGCCATCCACTTGCCGAGGGCCTGCATGGACTCGATGCTCTCCCGGGGGATCGAGCCGTCGCCCTTGGGACCGATGTTCAGCAGGTAGTTGCCCCCTTTGGACACGATGTCGACGAGGTTACGCAGGAGCGTCCGCGTCGATTTCCACGCGTGGTCGTGCTCGGAGTATCCCCAGGTCGTGTTCATCGTCATGCAGACCTCCCAGTCGACGCCGGGGATGCCGGTCGAGGGGATCGTCTGCTCCGGCGTTGTGAAGTCGCCCTGCTCGGGCTTCCACGTTCGGAGCCGGTCGGCGGAGTCCTCTCTCTCGATGTCCGGGATGTGGTACAGGCGGTTGTTCGAGATGATCGCCGGCTGGAGCTGCCGGGCCATCGCCATGAGCTGGTCCGCTCGCCAGAAGGGGCCTTCGTTGCCCTGCTTGGAGTAGTCCCACCAGATTACGTCGACGGTCCCGTAGTTGGAGAATAGCTCCTTTGCCTGATGGTGCAGGTATTCTACATAGATGTCGTGGTTGCGCGGGCCGTTCGGCGAGGGCTTGCCACGAAGCGGGTGCGGCAACTGGTTGGCCTTGAAGTAGTCGTACTGCGGATGGTGCCAGTCGATCACCGAGTGGTAGAAGCCCACCTTGAGCCCCTCGCCATGCACGGCGTCGACGATCTCCCTGCACAGGTCCCGCCCGACGAGGTCGTAGGCGTCGTAGCTGGTGTACTGCGAGTTGAACAGGCAGAAGCCGTCGTGGTGTTTCGTGGTGAAGACGACGTAGCGACATCCCGCGTCGCGAGCGAGCTTCGCCCACTGGACGGCGAATCCCTCTGCGGGTTGGAATCGCGGGACTGCTTCGTGGGCGTATTCCCACGTATCCACTCCGACGCGCTGCTGGATCCACTCCATGCCGCCGCGGTCACCGACGGATTTCTCCTTCCACGTGCCGGCCAGGCCCGAATACAGGCCCCAATGAACGAACATGCCGAAGCGGGCCTGGCGCCACCAGTCCATGCGAGCGTCCCGTTGCTCCTTGGTTTCTGCAGACCCTGCAGGCTGCGCCTGTGCCAGAATGGACATTGTGATGAGACTCGCTGTTGTGAGCCAAGCCGTTCGTTTCATGTGCAAGTCCTCCATGGAGTAACGATTCTTCATATCGTGTGCGTCTCTGAATCTACCGCCAACCAGCCGCCTGTCAAGTGCCTGTGTCCCGGCCTCTCGAAGCAGGAGGCGGTCGTCGAGTCTCTCCTCGTGAATCCGTGTCGCAGGTCTGGTTCCGGCGATTGCTGGTTGAATTGGGACCGGGCGGGCGGTAGCATGGGGGCCGGAATGCCACGCTATTTCACAAACCTCATTTTCGGGAAGGGCGCCAGATGAGCCAGATCGAGAACAGTGCACGCGCGGGCGGGCTGACGCGGCGCGACATGTTGGCGGGTGCGACGGCGGTTGTGGCGGCGACCACATTGCCCGCAGTCGTGTGGGGACAAGGTGCGATGCAGCCCGGCAGCATCGGCAGGATCGTCAAGAACGGGCGGATCAAGCAGTCGATCTGCGGCGGGTGTCTGCGCAACGCGAAGCTCGACCTGGAGCAGGCGGCCAAGTTGCTCGTCGAGATGGGACTGGTCGGACGCGACCTGGTCGGCCCCAACGATTGGGACGTGCTGAAGAAGCACGATCTCGTCGCGACCATGGTGCCCGGCGCGGGCGGCATCAAGAACGGCCTGAACAACAAGGCCAAGCACGCCCAGTTCCTTGAGGAGTTCCGGACGAACATCCAGGCCGCGGCGGAGTACAAGTGGCCCAACGTGATCTGCATGGCCGGCGACCGCGCGGGCATCAGCGATGAGGAGGGGATGGACAACTGCCAGCTCATCCTCAAAGAGGCGGTGAAGATCGCCGAGGACTCCGGCGTGACCATCTGCATGGAAATGCTCAACAGCAAGGTGAACCACCCCGGTTACATGTGCGACAACTACGCCTGGGCCTTCGAGTTGTGCCGGCGGGTGAATTCCCCGCGATTCAAGCTGCTCTTCGACATCTACCACATGCAGATCATGGAAGGCGACCTGATTGCCACGATCCAGCAGAACATCCAGCACATCGGACACTTCCACACCGCCGGCGTGCCGGGCCGGCACGAGCTGGATGAGAACCAGGAGATCTACTACCCTGCGGTCATGAGGGCGATCGTCGAAACCGGCTACCAGGGCTACGTCGCCCACGAGTATACGCCCGTCCGCAACGCGCTGGAGTCGCTCGTCCAGGCGGTGAAGACCTGCGACGTGTAGCTGTGGCCGCAGGGCGGGACTCCAGTTTGTCATGGTGAGCCCTCGGCGAGACGCCTGAGGGTTACGACAAGCACTTTATCCTGACCGCCGACATCGACCTGGACCCCAACCTTCCTGGCGGAAAGGTCTTCGACAAGGCCGTCATCTGGAAGATTGCCGACTTGACTCGAATGAGTTCCGACGGGCAAGATCGGCAATCGGATCGCGTGGCCACGTGGCACCCCCGCCCTCGGGGGTGATCCCAGCGATCCCAGCCGGGGGCGGCTGGGCTGCATTGCTGTCGTCTGGCCGGCGTCGCACGGTTCCGTTCGTTTGGCGTTTGAGACTGTTCTGTGGCGGTCTCTCAGAAACCATACGTGACGATTCGAGACTCGTCGGTGTTGTCCCCGTCCTTGTCCAGGATCATGTGGATGAAGCGGATGTCCTGGTCCTGCAGCTCGCGGAGGATGTCTGCGGAGATCCCGGGCTCCAGTCTGGGCTCGAAGAGCAGGTGTTCCCTCACGTTGTGGTGCTCGGGTCGGAACGTCTGCGAATAGTATCCCGTCAGGACGATGGGCTGGGGGGTCAGGCCTGTGATGGTGGTCTGGTCCCATTGTTTCAGCGGGGCGGTGTTGCCGCCGGCCATTTCCCAGGCGGTGATTCCCGCCGGCAGCGGGGGATAGTAGAAGCGGGACGTGATCGAAATGCCGTTGGACGTGAGCGTCCGCTCCTGTGCGATGTCGTCGCTGTCGGCCTCTTGGCAGGGCCACAGATACACCCTGTTGCTTGAGGTGCTTGCGACGCCGTCGGCGCTCCAGGATTCGACGTGGTTCGCATAGGTGACGTGCAGCGTGAGGAACTTGTAGGGCACGCCAAAACCCGAGCAACCGAGATCCGACGGGGTGAAGATCGGGCATTCCGAGGTCTCGACGGCGGTCGGGATCTTCGTCGTCTTCAGGTTGTAGGTCCGCGGGTTCGAGAGGTCCGCGAGATGCCAGCTATCCCTCGTGGAATCCAGTCCGGCTTCGTGTGCGGCGCCCGGCAAGAGGGCCATCTGTCCTGAGATCGTGCGGACCTGGTCTTCATCGAGGTACTCGATCTGCACGTTGGTGTACAGGCCCTCCTGGATCGCCTGGGCGTCCAGAACGGTGCTCTTGGTTTCGAGCGTCCATCGGGACTTGAGTCGATGATCCGCGAAAACATCGGTTGCCTCCTCGTAGACGACCTCGCCGGTGTAGACCTCGAACTGCGTGGGCTGGTTGACCAGGAAGGGGGTCTGCGTGTAGTCGGAGGTCGGGATCGGGCGGACCTGCTTGACGAGCAGTCCGCCGGCGGGCAAGGCCCGGCCGCCCGCCGCGACCTTCTTGTACTCGACGTCGAGGATGTACTCGCTCTGGCCGGTGGTCTGTGCGTACTGTTTGCTCACCGCCAGGAGCAGATTCGCCAGCGCCGTGTAATCGTCTCTCCAGGTCATGACGGTCTCGCCCAGTCGGACGAGACTGGACGTCGCCATGAGCTTGGCAGGCACCAGGCTGCCCGAGGCGTAGATGACGACGGTGACCTCTTCCGGCGTCGAGCCGTCCTCGGGATTCGTGACGGAGACGGCGCCCAGTTGGGTGACCAGGGAGAACGTCGTCTCGCTGGCGGTCCTGCCGATGGTAGCGACCCCGTTCGCCAGCTCGATGTCGTCGGGCACGGAGTGATGGACCACCATGGCCATGCCGACGTCCGCTTCGTTGACCTCATGGCGGAGCCGTTCCAGGAACGCGTTGTTGTTGTAGAAGCTGGCGAAGACCTGCCGGATCGCGTGGAAGATATCTTTCTCGGACGCGCGGTTCGGGTCGCAGGCGCAGGGGCCCTCGTCGTCGGAGTCGAGCGCGTCGGCGAGGCAGCCGCTGTAGCTGTCGTAGAGTCCGGCCCCGATGAAGTCCGCACTGTCCTCGACGTTGGTCGAGCTGCGGAATCGCAGCATGACGTTGGGCTCGAAGCCGTACTGCGGATCGGTGAGCACCGCGAGGATTCCCTCTCGCAGTTGGTCGCTGAACACGGTGACGTTGGCATGGGTGAACAGGTTGCGGATGCAGGCCAGGTCCTGCGCGAGCGCCTGCATGTCCGAAGGGGGATAGGACGCGTATTTTGCCAATCGGCGGGCGATTTCGTCCCGCAGCGTCGGGCCGACGATCTCAGGCGGGATCTGCCACTGAGTCGGCTCGCTCAGGTCGTCCGTCAGGTACAGGCCGTTCAGGGTGATGGTTTCGTCCGAGGCGTTGTACAGCTCGATCCAGTCGGGAAACTCGCCGCTCTCGCAGGGGTCCTCGATGGTCTGTTGGTTGTCTGCCATGATCTCGTTGATGAGCAGGCCCGAGCCGCTTGCGCCGTCGCCGGCGGTGTTGGGTCGGCCGGGGGTAGGAGCGGTGAATAGCGCCCACGCGTCGCCGCCGTCGGGGGACCGCCCGAACGAGGCGTCCTCCGTCTGAGGACCGAACTGGACGGCATCGATCCGCGTAGCGCCGTCGGCGTCGTACAGGCCGACGGATTCGCCGTCCTTGCTCAGGCGGAAGCTCGTGTGCGTGGGGCCCTGATCGGTGTCGCCGTCGGCCCAGAGCACGAGATGCTTGCCGGGTGCGAGGGTCAGGGTTGGGCTCGGCGTCAACGGCTGGTCGAGAAACGCCTGCCACAGATCGAAGGTTATCGCGATAGACCTGGGAGAGTTGTCCGGGACTGACGCCCGCAGAATCCCGAAGTTCGACGCTTTGCCTCCGACGTATCGAATGTCGGAGGGAGTCAGACCCTCGGTGGGCAGGCCGAAGACGCCCAGGGACGCCATGGGCTCGATGCTCAGGGGCGCGGATTCTTTCATCGCCAGAAGCTGAGCCGCTGCCTCATCGTCCACGCAGGTCTCTGTTTCGATCAGCTCGACGTCGGTTCCGTAGTCATCCTCGTAGGCGGTCAGGAGAATCCGTCGGCCGACGAGGTCCTGTACCCTCGCGACGTCGTCGGCGAGGACCAGGTGTACGAACGGGATCGCGTAGGTCCGCGAGAGAATGGCCACGTGGGAATTGGGCGTCGAGGCCGCCAGGGAGATGATGCCCGCGACGAAGGGGATCTCGGCGGGCACTCCGTCGGTGAGCAGGATGTCGTCGGGCTTCAGATCGCCACTGCGATAGGCGGTCGCGATCTGGTCGGCAGGGAAGAACTTGAGGGTTCCGAAGGCCCATCCTTCCGAGTAGCAGGTGTTGCCGCTGGCCCACCGCGTGGTGGAGCTGATCGGAATGCCCTGCGACGCGAACCAGTCGCTGTTGGCGGACGCGGTGGCCTGCTGCTCGTAGGTCGGGAAATAGAACGCCTGGACATCGTCCGAGGCCGCAATGCAGGCCTTGACCCGATTGAACAGGTCGCGAATCTCCTCGCGGGCAAAGGCATCCTGACGGATGAACTGAATGCCATACTCGAGGAATTGCGGCTCCTTCATCGAGGAGTTCACGGGCGGCGGCAGAATCACCGCGCCCAGGAGGGCCTGCTGATTCTCCGCGTACAGACTGACCGCGTTGAATTGCGCCGTCGTCATGCCGAGAAACGGATCGAGCACCTCGGCAGCAAACGTGTAATGGTAGACGTACTTCGTGCTCTTCTGGAAGTAGACGACGTTCGGGTCGTAGGGCTCCAGGAGAATGGTGAACTTGACCCACTTGGTGGAGTCCCAGGCGGTGCCGCGATTGGCGAAAGCGTCGTACGGGAATGCGATCTCGTTCTTCCAGTATGCCGAAGGGGTGATGGTCGGGTCATCCGCGAAGACCGGCGTCAGGACGGTCATCACCAGGATGCCAAGAGCCCATCGCTGTGGCGTATTGTCCCAGTGTGTTCGCACCATAAGTCACGGGATGAACGGATTCCTGTTTCAGTCGCTCTTGCTGGCCTCGGTGGTTCCGCCGTAGACGCCCATGTTGACGATGCCGCCATGGGGCGCGGGTTCGCTCCCGATCGGATCGTTCGGGTCGCCTCCGTCGATACAGGGACTGGTTGCCTCGTCGTGCAGCCAGTTCGATGCGGACTCATCCCATCGGCCTGCACTGGATTGGACATGGTAGTCGCCGCGGATCCAGACTGCGTTGGGATCGCCCGGGTCACGGGACACGAGCGGGTCCTCGGCATCCACCCATTGGCCGCGACGCGCGAACATCGGCTCCGCGTCGATGTTCCCGTCGCTTAACCAGCCGCCTTCAATGTCGCAGTGAGCAACGAGGATCTCCGCGCCGCTCTCGGCACAGAGGAGGGTGTTCGTGGTCGAGCATCTGGCTGTATTATGATAGAGAATCGAATTCGTGAAGGTCACGGTGCCGTTGTGTGCCCGCAGGCCGGCATCGCAGACGCCGAGGTAGTTGTCTGCGACCGTGCAATGGACGATGGCGACGTTGCAGTCGGTGCACTGGATCAGTGCGCTGCCGTAGCCGCTCGGTCGATTCCCGGCGATCAGGCAATGGGAGATGGTGGTGGTCGTGTCGCAACAGTTGACCATGCCGGTCTGCCCATAGCCTCCTGTTATGAGGAACCCGGTCAACGTGCAATCCGAGTTGCTGCCGACGTTGACCAGGACGACGGAGCCGCTTTCCTTTGCCTGGATGACGGGCAGCGGGGTTCCCTTCGGATCGTTCGGCTCTCTTCCCACGAGGTGGACGCCTTTTCTCGAGATCGTGATGTTCTCGCAGTAGGCGCCCGGCCGCACGAAGATGGTTACGCCGTCCACAGCCGAGTCGATGGCCTCCTGAATCGAGTCGAACGGGTGCTCCGCGGTCCCGTCCTCGTCCGGATCGCTCGTCTCCGGATCACCGGGCACGGGGTCGTCGGGGGCGTCATCGTCCACGTGGAATTCGCTCGTCGCGCTGGCGAATGTGGCACGGATGTCGTGATCGCGATTGATGGTGACCACGACGGGATTCTGGGTCGAGTAGTAGGTCCCGGTCCATGCCGCGAAGACGTACCCTGCGTCGGCTTTCGCTTCGAGTCGCAGCGTGCGGGTGCCGCCGCTGGTGGTGGCGAAGGCGAAGGTCCCCTCGCCGGGCGAAATCACCGAGCCGCCGGTGGTGGACGAGAGGGTCACGGAGTAGGAGCCGGAATAGGGGCTCAGATCATGTTGCAGGTTGATGCCGGGGTTGTTCGCAAGGATCAGCGGAATGCCCACGTCGAAGGCCTCCTGGCCCAGCAGGTTCTGACGCAGGTCGAGGTGGGCCAGGCGCGTGAAGGCCGTCAGGGCCGAGATGTCGGTGATCGAATTGCCGTAGAGCAGCAGTTCATCGAGGCCGGTCAGGCCTGCGAGCGCGGACAGGTCGCTGGTCCCCGTGTAGTTCAGGTCGAGGTAGACCAGGTTCGTCAGGCCGGATAGGGGCGACAGGTCCGCGAGCGGGTTCTTGTGCAGGACGAGATTCGTCAGGCTCGTCAGGCCCGACAGGGGGGAGATGTCCTGGATGCCGTTCAGGCGGAGATTCAGATACCACAGGTTCACGGCATACTCCAGGCCGACGATGCTCTTGATCCCGTCGGCCTGGGCGGTGAGGATCGTCAGACCCAGCATGTCGGTCGGCGTGGGATCGGACACGTTCAGTGCGTTTTCCACGTCCTCCTTGAGAGCGGCGTCCGCAATGTACACGGGTTCTTCAGCCTGTGCGCCGGTCGCCAGGAAAGACAAGAGAATTGCTGCTGCCGATATGTGCTTCATATTCCTTCTTCAAGTTCCTTCTATCGAGACCGTGAGTTTCAACCTGGATTCCTGATCCCCAGGGAGATTCCGATATCCACCGTAGCCTGTTCTTCCGTTTCAGGGTCCACCCGCGTCGCCGTCGACGTACACCGTGTCCAGCGTGCTTACGAACACGGCCTCCATCTGGTAGTCGCACACCATGTTCACGGCCACGGGGTTCTGCGATGTCGTCAACGTGCCGAAGAATCTGACGAACGCGAAGCCGGGATCCGCCTGGGCTTTAATGTACACGGCGCGACCGTCATTGTATACGAAGGTCCCTTCACCCGGATAGATGACCGAGCCGCCCTGAGTGGATGACAGCGTGAGGGTATATGGGCCGCGATCGTGCTGGATGCTAATCCCTGGATTGTTTGCCAGGATCTGCGGGATGTGCATGTCATAAGCTTCGTTGTTGAGCGCGTTCAGACGCAGGTCGAGATGGGTCAAAGACGTGAAGGCTGTCAGGATCGAGATATCCGTGATCTCATTGTCATACAGGATCAGATCCTTTATGTTCGCCAATGTCGCCAAGGCGGAGATGTCGCTGCTATGCGTGTCGTTCAGATCCAGATGCACCAGGTTCGTCAGACCCGAAAGGGGGGAGAGGTCCATCAGCCAATTCCTGTGCAGGACGATGGACTGGAGGCTCGTCAGACCCGACAACGCGGAGATGTCGTGGATATCGTTGAATCGAAGATAGAGATCCTGCAGGTTCAAGGCGTATTCCAGGCCGACCAGGCTCTTGATCTTCATGTTGCCGGCGCTAAGGGAAGTCAGTCCCAGCATGTCGGCGGGGGTTGGGTCCACGATCCACAGCGTCTCCTCGACGGCCGCCTTCAGACTCGCATCTTCGAAGTGGACAGGGTCATCCGCCCGCAAGCCGCTCGAGTCGTCGCTCTTGCTGGCCTCGGTGGTGCCGCCGTAGACGCCCATGTTGACGACTCGCCCGTTGGGAGTGGATTCATAGCCGATGTCGCCGGCCGGATCGCCGCCGTCAATGCAGGGACTCGTTGCCACGTCGCACAGCCAGTCCGACGCGGATTCATCCCATCGGCCTGCGCTGGATTGCAGATGGTAGTCGCCGCGGATCCAGACCGCGTTGGGATCGCTCGGGTCCCGGGATATGAGCGGGTCCTCGGCATCCACCCATTGGCCGCGACGCGCGAACAGCGGCTCCGCGTCGATGTTCCCGTCGCCCGACCAGCCGCCTTCAATGTTGCTGTAGCTGATGGAGACCTCTGCATCGTCATCGGCATGGATCATACTGCTTGGGGGGGGCGAGCAGTTGTACGTATTGTGATGGAGGATCGAATTGGTCAGGGTGACCGTGCTGTTGAGGGCCCGCAGACCGGCATTGCAGGCGCCCAGGTAGTTGTCTGCGACCGTGCAATGGACGATGGCGACATTGCAGTCGGTACACTGGATCAGTGCGCTGCCGTAGCCGCTCGGTCGGTTTCCGGCGATCAGACAGTGAGAGATCGCCACATCGGCGCCGGAACAGTTGTTGATGGCGGTCGGCCCATGACCTCCGGTGATGGTGAAGCCGGACAGGGAGCAATAGGTGTCGTGGCTGCCACTGATGGATACGGCCGCACCGCTCTGCCTTGCATCGATCACCGGCAGGGTGGTCCCGTTTGGATCGTTTGGGGCTCTTCCTATTAGGTAGATGCTCTTGCCCGAGATTACGATGTTTTCACGATAGGTCCCTGGAAGCACGTACACCGTGGTTTCGTTCCCGGCGATGTCTATCGCTTCTTGAATCGTGTCGTACGGATGTTCGGGCGTACCATCTTCCTGTGGATCGCTGACGTCCGCGTTGCCTTGACCAAGGTCGGCGGGCGCATCATCGTCGACATACAAAGTGTCGAGAACCATCTCGAAAACGGCCTGTATGTGGTGGTCGTAAACCATTGCCAGTGAGACGGGGTTTTGCTGTGTATACACCGTGCCAGAGAAGCAGGTGAACACGAAACCGGGGTCCGCTTTGGCCTCGATGTACACGGGACGGCCGTCATTGTACACGAAGGTCCCCTCGCCAGGGAGAATCACGGATCCACCTGATATCCTAAGGAGACCGCTCTTGCTGGCCTCGGCGGTGCCGCCGTAGACGCCCATGTTGACGACCCCGCCGTTGGGCGTAGGCTCGCTGCCGATTTCGCCGGCCGGATCGCCGCCGTCAATGCAGGGACTGACTACGTCGTCGTAGCGCCAGCTCAAAGTCGTTTCGTCCCACCGGCCCATGCTCGATTGCAGATGGTAGTCGCCGGGGAGCAGTACCGCGTAGGGATTGCCGGGGTCCCGGAAGATGGAGGGGAACCTGGAGTCGACCCACAGGCCGTGCGAGACGAATTGCGGCTCCACGTCGAGGTTCCCGATGCCGGACCAGCCGCCCTCTATGTCGCTGTACGTGATGGAGATTCTCGCGCGTTCGTCCGCGTAGATCATGCTGTCCGCGGCGTCCGGGCAGCGGGATGTGTTGTGGTAGAAGATCGAATTGGTCAGCGTCAGGGTGCTGTTGACGGCCCGCAGCCCTGCGCCGCACTCGCCGATGCAGTTGTCGGCAATCGTGCAGTTGACGAAGGTGGCATCGCTGTCTGTGCACTGGATCAGGGCGCTGCCGGAACCGGTCGGGCGGTTTCCCACGATCAGACAGTGGGAGAACGTGGCGGCGCCGCCCGAGCAATCAATGACAATGATCTGCCCCTGATTGTCTCGGATGGCGAAGCCGGACACCGTGGTCGGCGCGTCGCCGGTTCCGCTGATCTGCACGACAGAGTCCTTCCCGTCCGCCTGGATCACCGGCAGGGGCGTTCCGGGTCGGTCGTTCGGGTCTCTGCCCGCCAGATGAATGCTCTTGCGTGCGATGTGGATGGTCTCGTAGTAGGTCCCGGGGTGGACGCGGACGGTCTCGCCGTCGAAGGCGACCGCGACGGCTTCTTCGATGGAGTCGAAGGGATGGTCGGTTGTGCCGTCCTCGCGAGGATCGCCGACCTCGGGATCGCCCGGGCTTGGGTCGGCGGGCGCGTCGTCGTCCACGTGCAACTCCCTCTTCACGGCGGAGAATGTGGCACAGATCTGGTGGTCCTGGTCGATCCGGACCGTTGTGGGATTCGCCGTGCTGTACAAGGTCCCCGTCCAGGCGGTGAACTCGTAGCCCGGTGCGGGCCTGGCCTGGAGGCCAATCCACTGGACATAGGAGTAACTGAACGTCCCCTCGCCCGGATCGACGACCGATCCTCCTTCGGTGGAGGAGATCACGACCGTGTACTGTCCCTCCACGTGGTAAACCGGTTCCTCAGCTTGTGTCGTTGCCGCCAGCCAGACGAGCGGCGCCAGTGCGATGGCCAATGCCAGAGTCCTCATATACCCCATCCTCCGATCCTAGCGTGCGCATGGCAGACGCAACGACAGTCCCCTCCTGCGAATTGCTCCCTCCATAGAGCACAGGACAGACCCGTTACGCCCTTCGCACGCACCATTCAATGCAGTACGCATTATAGCAACCTTGTCGGTGTTTGTCTACCTGTGAGCGAAGAATTCCCTGCGCCGGTCGGGGGATGCTCTCCCGGCTGCGTCCGACGTTGCCGATCCGGACGAGTCACGGTTGCCGACGTCGGATAAAAGCGGGCCCGGCGTCCTGATCCCGAGGGTGTCTGAGCCTGGGGCGCGAAACCTGTTTCCGGCGTTTGTGCTGGCTTGTTGTTTCCGAGGCGATATGATGGTTGTCGCAGGCAGTAACGGTATTCAACCGTATCTCATCGTATCGTAAGGAGTGGTTATGGCAGCGCAACGAACACGTCGACAGTTCCTGCAGAATTCCCTGTTCGCCGCCGCGGCGGCCGTGGCTCCGACGGCCCCGATGTTCAGCGAACGGGCCGCCGCGCAGGGCACGAGTCCGAATGACAAGCTCCTGTGTGCTGTGATCGGCTGCAACGGCCGCGGCGGCGATCACATCGGCGCGTATGCCCGCCGCAAGGATGTCGAGATCGCCTACGTCGTCGATATCGACCAGAAGGTGGGCGAGAAGGCCTGCGCCAAGATCGAGAAGGACACGGGCCGTCGGCCGAAGTGGGTCAAGGATATGCGAACGGTCTTCGACGACAAGTCCGTCCATTTCATCTCGACCGCCACGCCGAACCACTGGCACGCGCTGTGCGGCGTCTGGGCCATGCAGGCCGGCAAGGACGCTTATATCGAGAAGCCCATCAGCCACGACATTCCCGAAGGCGCCGCCCTGGTGGCCGCCGCGAAGAAGTACGGACGGATTTGCCAGGTCGGAACGCAGTGCCGCTCGAATCCTGCCCTCAAGAACGCCATGCAATTCCTGGCTGAGGGTGGGATCGGTCAGGTCAACTTCGCCAGGGGGCTGTGCTACAAGCGACGAAAGTCTATCGGTCAACTGGGTGATTACCCGATTCCTCAGGAGGCGGATTTCGATCTCTGGAGCGGTCCGGCCACCTTCACCTCGCCCAAGCTGACCCGTCCGAACTTTCACTATGATTGGCACTGGCAGCGGCTCTACGGCAACGGCGACTCGGGCAACCAGGGCCCTCACCAGACGGACATCGCCCGCTGGGGACTGGGCATCAACCGCCATCCGAACAGCGTGATCGCCTACGGCGGCCGCCTGGGCTACCAGGCCGAACGCAACAACCCAGACTACGTCGATGCGGGCGATACCCCTAACACGGAAGTCGCCATCTACGATTACGGCGACAAGTGCATGGTCTTCGAGACTCGCGGCCTGTCTGTCGACAACTCCGCCGACGAGGAGATCAACAGGGTCTTCGCGAGCACCAAGGGCAACAAGATCGGCGTGATCTTCTACGGCACCGAAGGACTTCTGGTCCAAAGAGAGTACACCCATTGTGTCGCGTACGACCCCCAAGGCCAGATCATCAAGGAGTTCAAGGGCGGCGGCGACCACTACGGCAACTTCCTCGACGCGGTTCGCAGCCGCAAGGCCGAGACGCTCAATTCGGATGCCTTCCAGGGCCACCTCTCCGCGGCGCTCGCCCACCTGGCCAATATCAGCTATTACCTGGGCGAGAAGAACAAGGTCTCCGTCAAAGAGGCCCAAGCGGAGCTGGAGAAGATCGGCAGTCGCGATCACAATGTCGTGACGCTCAATCGAACGGTGCGGCATCTCCAGGACAGCGGCGTCGATCTGGGCAAATACCCGATGTCGATGGGCCCGTTGCTGACGTTCGATCCGCAGAAGGAGGTCTTCACCAACAGCGACGAGGCGAACCGGATTCTGCATCGCCAATATCGCGAGCCTTTCGTCTGCCCGACCGCCGACAAGGTATAGGCTCACGATCTCGAATCGTGATGGCTTGCGAGAATCGTACGCAGGAGCACGGTCGTCGCCCCTGCCTGCGTCATTTGGGCAGCCTATCCCAGGGGGACCGCCAAGACAGGTGTATATCTCGGTGGCAGAGCGAGCTGTGCATCGATCTGTCATTCCCGCGCAGGCGGGAATCCAGGGCTTTGTTAGCCACAGAGGGCCCGAGGACTCGGAGAAGAAGGCCGGCGACTGTAGGCCGGGGGCACCAACCGGCAACTGGGAACTGACAACTGTCTTTTGGGTTTAGCGTTTTGCGGATGCCAGCGGGGAGAAGAGCATGGGACGCTCGCCTTCCCGGAGAAATCGCGCCTTCCCTCGAAAAACCCTTGCAGTTCGCTGGCGTGGTGCTGTAGAGTGGTTGTTGAGGCTGATCGACGGGGAGTGTGTCCCTGCCCGCAACCTGCAGCCCACAGATTGACCGCGTCGTTGGAGCTTGTAACAATGCAGACCTGCACTTGTGCAACCTCCAGCAAAAAGTGGGCCGGCAACTACTGCCCTGCGTGTTGCCACACAATTGACCGTTCCGCGGATGCGTAAGCTAGAGAGAGTTGTGATCAGTAGAAAGGACGACCGAACATGCAGACAGCGAACGCGAGGATTGACTTGTGCGCCCCGATGATTCTTCTGTGTGTGGTTCTATGCGGGTGTGCGACGAGGACGGCAGAATCCTTCCTTCCAGCTGCGCGAGAGGAACAGCCGCGAAACACTGCCAGGATCTATGCGCATACCGGTTTGTTCGTTCCGCTTTATTGGGTTGACTGGGGGGATGGAGCGCCCCGAAATGCTATGATTAGGGCATGGCGTCCAAAACCTTCTGGGTATAGAGTTGTTGCCCGGCATTATGCAATTCCTCCTGACAGTGACTTAGCGGAGGCTTGCACCCAGGCCCTCTCGGGCACCACCGATGAACGATGGGAGCTTGCGAAGGTCCCTCCCACGATACTTCGCTTCTCTTCCTTACCAGGACTACTAAGTGGTACGGCCGAGGTCACTGACGAGACGGGCGTCCACCGCATGCATTATGTTCAGAAGCAAGCCCGCTCGGGTCAGGCACGCACGTTGTGTAACGCATTTGCATATAATCTTGAGGGTCTCATCACCACAGCCACACCTGGGGGATTTGTCTCTAGCTCAGAAGAGTCCGGGATATTCGTCTTCAGTTCAGAGGAGGCTCTCAAGCAAGCTCTCTGTACAACAAGGGGTCGCACACTGGGCACGCCAGCGCGGGACAGTCTTCTCATCAGTCTCAAGAAACCAGATGGAACTACAGAATGGTTGTCGGGATCTATGGATTACTATGGACAGTTGAATCTCATACTCCAAGACGACTTGACGGACGCCGAACAGGGGTTCCTCTGCTGCGTCCCAGCTATTGGGGAGGAAACCCCTGGCATGTTTACAGATGCCTGCATCATTGGCCGGATAGGGTACGGAGGCACCATTGTTTATGACAGGCCACCGGGGATGGTGGATCTTGATGCGCTTGGGTCTGCCGACATAGGAACAAGTGGGCTTGGGTCTGGCGACATGGGAACAAGCTACATGCGTGTGCCAGTGAAGTTCCGCGTCGAGGCAGGGAAGACCTATCACATCACCTGCAAGTGGGGATGTAAGTGGGAAGTCCGCGAGGAGCATCAGACGGATCGGTGACTTGGATAGGTGGAGATGAACGTGGGGGAATACGGACTGTCCCTCAGCAACCCAGAAACCCCTTCTCCAGGGGAAGGATGGCATATGGGCAGGTTAAGAAGTCGGCTTCCTTGCCGGGCAGCGGTCATATGGGAAGTGTAGTCAAGGAGATGAAAGATGCGGATGACAAGATGCGGTGTAGCATTAACGACATGGCTTCTGTTGATCGCGCTATGCCTGTACTCTTCTTCCTGTGCTGGTCTTGTTACACGACAGGCATATGAAGGCCCCAAACGTCCGGACACCGAGACAGCACGGGTCGAGGTGGATAGTCAAGACCACGAAACAACGGGGTCATCGTCATCTATTGGGGCTGTTGACAATATGGACTGGCGTGGTGCAGTCCTTGTCGTTCGTGTGCTGCCCGGCCCGCATGAGTTTTACGTGGTGACTGATCGCATAACCAATACCGTTCAGGAGGTGCCGACAATCACCCCACAAAGTACCAAGTGGTCAATTATCACGTATAGATGGAAGTACTACTGTACCAAGGTGGTATGGAAAGTTACGTTTGATGTCGCTGCAGGTTCAAAATACCGCATTGTTACACGCGGGCAGGGGTACTTGCCGCCAGAAGTGTTCATTTGTGGCGCGGCGGGCGAAGATACGAAGGTCATCGCGCCAGCCGAGCGTTTCGGGAATTAACGGGGTGCGGTACGTCTTTGGGGACGGCGGGGGCGAGGGACAGTCCCTATTTTCCCGCCGACAGCGACGAGGCGAACCGGATTCTGCATCGCCAATATCGCGAGCCCTTCGTCTGCCCGACCGCCGACCGGGTCTAGCGACGGACGCGACTCCGCAGGGACCGGCTGAACAGAAGACATGCGTTGCCGACATACAGGCAACGGAACGAGAGAAGGAGAAGATGCATGGTCCAAAACGTGCTCGGGGCCGGCGGCGTGCTGGCCCTGTTGTCGATCGGCGTCGTCGTCGGGGCGACTGCGCCGGCGCCGTTCGGGCCGGTCCCGTCCGAGGGCCAGCTCCGCTGGCATGAGATGGAGTATTACGGGTTCCTCCATTTCACCGTCAACACGTTCACGGACAGGGAATGGGGCCTCGGCAGCGAGAACGAAACGGTCTTCAATCCGACGCAGATGGACGTTCGCCAATGGGCTCGCGTGGCGCGCGACGCAGGCATGAAGGGCCTGATCATCACGGCCAAACACCACGACGGCTTCTGTCTCTGGCCCAGCGCCTACACGGAGCATTCCGTCAAGAACTCGCCCTGGAAGGACGGTCATGGCGACGTTGTGGGCGACCTGGCGGCCGCCTGTCGCGAGTACGGCCTGCGAATGGGTGTCTACCTGTCGCCCTGGGACCGCAACAGCGCCGTCTACGGCACGCCCGAGTACCTAGTCTACTATCGCAATCAGTTGCGCGAGCTGCTGACTCAGTACGGCGACATCTTCGAAGTCTGGTACGACGGCGCCAACGGTGGCGACGGCTACTACGGCGGCGCCAACGAAACCCGCCGGATCGACGGCAAGACCTACTATCGCTGGCCTGAGGTGCACAAGATCGTGCGCGAACTGCAGCCGATGGCGGTCATGTTCAGCGACGCGGGACCCGACGTTCGCTGGGTGGGCAACGAACGGGGCTTCGGCAACGAAACGAACTACGCGGCGCTCAAACGCGATGAGCTGTATCCGGGAACGCCGCGATCTGGGGAACTGCCCCAGGGCCATCGCGACGGCAACTACTGGGTTCCCGCGGAGGCGGATGTCTCCATCCGGCCCGGTTGGTTCTACCACGCCGGCGAAGACAATCGCGTCAAGTCGCTCGACGACCTGCTGGAGATCTACTACGCCAGCGTGGGCAGGGGCTGCAACCTGCTCCTGAACGTCCCGCCCGACCGCCGTGGTCTGATCCACGAGACCGACGTCGCCCGCCTGATGGAATTGCGTAAGGTCCTCGATCTGACGTTCGACGAGGACCTCGCCAGGGGCAAGCCGGTCCAGGCCTCCAGCGTCCGCGGCGGCGACAGCCTCTTCGGAGCCGACAAGCTCACCGACGGCGACCGCGCCACGTACTGGGCCACCGACGACGAGGTCCGCGAAGCCGAAGTGGCAGTGGACCTGGGCAAGCCGACGCTGTTCAATCGGGCCCGCCTTCAGGAGTACATCCAACTGGGCCAGCGGATCGAGGGATTCGTGCTGGAAGCCCGCGTCGAGGGCGCCTGGAAGAAGGTCGCGGAAGGGACGACCATTGGTCCCCGCCGCATTCTGCGATTCGAGGGCGTCGCCGCCGACCGTGTGCGTCTGCGGATCACGAGTTCGCGAGCATGCCCGGTCCTCTCGACGTTAGAGCTGTATCTGGCGCCGGCGCGCGTGACGATCTCCAGGGGATGACCGAACGTACAGGCATGACCGGCCTGAAAAAAGGCCTGCACCGGATCGAGGTGCGTTGTTTCAGCGCCACGGGCGCCATGGGCCTGAACGTCCGCCGGTCGGGCCCGAAGAGCTCCAAGGGCGTCATTCCCGCCGGCGTTCTCCAGCACGCGCCGTAACTGCACGTGTTCCCCGGCTTGCGTCCTGAACGGCCCAAACCGGGGCTTTCCTACGGCCTCGTCATATCGACCACGTCCGCTCGACGCGATGCCGGCGTGACTTTGAGCGATTGGAGTCTTCCGTCGCGGTATGTGCCCTCGATTACCGTCTGCAGCGGCGCGTGGAGTCTGAAGTCCACGTCCCAGCCTTTGGGCCAGGCGGGCAACAGGTAGACCTTGCGGCCGTCCGTCTGCATCAGCATGGACTGGAGCGTCTTGAGCAGGACGCCGCCGTGGCATTGGTCGGGCGTCCAGTCGTAGTTCGGGCCCCAGAAGGCGTCGAAACGTTCGCCGGGGTCGTGATGGCGGGCGCGCTCGATGAGTCCTTTGCACGCGTCGTCCGTGAGTCCAAGATAGGCCATGAAGATGTCGTCCTGTCGCCAGCCGCGATGACCCCTGTCCCAGCGGTGTCTTAAGGCCTCGATGCCCCACTCGATGTTCGGGCGGCCCAGGGCCACCAGACGGAAGGGAAACACGGCGTACAACTCCGGATTCTCGATATTGCTCTTCACGTCGAACTTCTCCGCCGGGGCGAGAGCGGTGGCGCCCTCCACCTCCCGCACAGGCAAGGGCGGCAATTTGTCTCTCAACCGTTGCCAGAGCTCTCGTTCACCAGTGGGTACCGAATCCACAGAGAGCGAAAGGAGTCGCTCCGTGACGGCCGTGCACCCGGCCAGCTCCGGCATCGGATTCGTACATTCCCACCACGTCTCCACAGCCTGCGAGGGGTGCATGACCAGCTTGCCCTGTTCGTTCGTGGGATAGTGCTGGTCGAAGAAGGTCAGGATCTCATGTGCGAAGGGGATGGCCGTCTTTTGCAGGAAGTCGCGGTCGAGAGCGTGCTCGTAGTAGTCGAGCATCATCCAGCACAATTCGAGCCCGCCGACCCATTCCCATTTGTGCCAGCGGCTCTCCTGGAGCTTGTCCGTCCGCTGCTCGAACGGCGTCCAGCCGTAGGTCTCGCTGAAGACCGGGCCCCAGAAGTAGATGCACTCCGGCAGGAACGCGCCGTCGTGACCGCAATAGAGCTTCGTGCGGTATTTGGATAGCTCCAGCACATCGCCCGCATACATCCGCCACAGCGGCTCCATCAGATCGAAGTCACCCGCGGCGCACATGCTGAAGTAGGGCAGCCGAGTGTTCTGCCACCAGTAGCCGGACCCCCAACGACGGTAGTCCGGATCGTCCCTCTCGCCCGCCGGGGCGGTGAAGAGACTTCCATTGAACTTGATCGGATACGCGCCGCGACCGGCGCACGCGCTGATGAAACGCTGGAGGTGGTACATCCGGCTGATATATGCAGCCTTGTCGCGAATCTCCTCGCCGGAGTTGCCGCCGATGAGCTTGCCATCCACATACATCCGGCAGCCCCCTGCATCCGCATCTGCAACGACGGCGACGTGGGTCCAGCGGCCGGCCGGCACAGCGTCCTTTGCTGCGAGCCGGTTCTCTCCGCAGATCAGGCGGAGGCTGTTGCCCGGATAGGTGTCGAAGAGGAACCCGTCGCTGCCGCCAGGCGTGATCTTGTCCACGATTCTGGCGCCGCCGGGCGGGAGCTTCTCGGGCTTGAGCCACGCTTCGATGGTGAAACCGCTGCTGAAATCCCACGACGCGGAGGCCGCGACGGCGCCGGTGGTTCTGCCGGTCCATAACATGTCAGGTGCTCGCGAAGGCGCCTGGCTGCGATCCAGCTTCGCGAGTTCTCCGATCTGGATGTCGCTGAGCGGCTTGGCGAAGATGCTCACGCGGCCAATGTCGCCTGCGAGCCGATTCGATCCGTCCTGGTCGAGACCGATCCGCACGGGATGACCGTTCGCCGGCACGATGGGATCGGCGGTCTCAGCACTTGCCTGCGGGTTCGTGGCGGCGCAGATCCAACTGCGATCCCAGAATTGTGACCACCATCGTTCGTGGGCCTGGCGACGTGCGGCGAAGTCTTGCGATTGCACTCGCCGAATCGTCTGCTCCATGTCGGCCAGCCACTGTTGCGGCTTGGCGGGGTGTCGCGTCAGGACGAACACATTGAACTGATGCGAGGTCCCTCGCGGCGAACGCAGGTGCAGATCGTCGAGCCGTTCGCCATGGACGGCCGTGACGACGGCCCCAAATGTCCGGTCGAGCAGCGGATCGGGTTGGGCGAAGCCGGTCAGTCCCTGGATCTCCGCGAGCAATTGCGGCCCGACGGATTTGGCATTGTGGTGATACCAGCCGATGCGGCCATGCTGCCCCGTCAGAACGGTGTCGGGCTCAATCGTCATCGAGACCTGCCGCTGATCCGGGAGCTTGCGATTGAGGAGAATGTCGCTGGTTTGCAGTTGTGTCTCCTCGTATTGTTGTGTCCGCCACAGGTCGATAGCCGCCGTGGCCTCGACGGGAGACGCACTCTCGACAACCACGTGGATGACCGGGCGATTCGCATCGACCCAGACCTGCACGCCCACACGGCGGGCCCCCTCGCCGGCCTCGACCTTGAGAGTGGCATCTCGCAGACTCAGCGTCTGGCGAAACGGCGGGTTGTCCGCAAACGGATTCGGCTCCAGGTGGACGCGGACCGCGCCGACCTTGACTAGTCGGGCGTTGTCGTCCCATGCGTCGGTCTTGCCGATGTAGAACTGCACATCGCCGGCCGGCGCGATCCAGGCATTGATGCCGATGTCGCCATTGCCGAGCGGCATCGAGCCGTGATGATTCTCGCTTGGCGAATCCCAGGTCACGTTGTAGTCTTCGATTCTCGGGTGGGCTGCCCACACATCGGGGACAGATGAACCGACTCCAGAGAGCGACAACACGATAGTGAAGATCACAACTCTTGTGTTCATGGCCCTTTCTCCACTGGCAAGACTCGTTGCGAATGATTTCCACGACCGCTGACAGAGTATTGTCCGTATCCTCACTCTGCAAGACTCTGGTTGCCCGGATTGACGATCCGGACTCTCGGGGTCCCTACGAGATCGTCATGTCACAGAATCGAACGTCACATCCGGAAAATGTGATACCTCTTCGACGCCCGATGTGGCACAATAGCAGCAATTGCATATAAGGAGAGATGACCATGGCACAAAAGAGCGTGCGCGTCGTCAGATCGGCGACTACTGAGTGGTTCATGGCACTTGTGGCGATCACCGCCCTTTCGACCGGTGTGCGAACTTGTCCTGCCCAGGACGCCGGTCAAACGACGCCCTGGTGGCTGCGGGCCAAACCAGAGTCGATCCGCCGGTGGCAGGACATGCGGTTCGGCCTGTTCGTTCATTGGGGCCCCGTGTCGCTCAAGGGCACCGAGATCGGCTGGTCACGAGGCGGCCCCCGGCGCGGGCGCAACGACGCCCGGACCGGCGCGGTCCCCGCCGAGGAATACGACAACCTCTACAAGACCTTTAATCCGGTCCAGTTCAACGCGGACGAGTGGGTGCAGATCGCCCGGGATGCGGGCATGAGGTACCTGGTTTTCACCAGCAAGCATCACGACGGATTCTCCATGTTCGATACCCGCCAGTCGGACTACAAGATCACGAGCAAGGACTCGCCTTATGGCAAGGATGTCTGCAGGCAACTGGCGGACGCATGCCACAGGCAGGGACTGGCGCTGGGGTGGTACTACTCGCCGCGAGACTGGTACCACGCGGACTTCGCCACCGAGAACCACGCGAAGTACATCCAATTCTACCTCGCCCAGCTCCGCGAGATCTGCACCAACTACGGGCGGCTGGACATCCTGTGGTTCGACGGCCTGGACAGCCCGAGGAACCTGTGGGGCGACACGCCGGAGAAGTCATTCATGCTCATCCGCATGCTCCAGCCCGACATCATCCTGAACAATCGCGGCGGACTGCCGGGCGACCTCGACACGCCGGAGCAGCAGATCGGCGGTTTCAATCGCGAGCGGCCCTGGGAAACCTGCATGACGATTTGCCAGCAGTGGGCGTGGAAGCCCAACGACAACATGAAGTCGCTCAAGCAGTGCCTCCAGACCTTGCTGTACACCGTGGGCGGCGACGGCAATCTGCTGTTCAACGTCGGCCCGATGCCCGACGGTCGGATCGAGCCTCGCCAGGTGGAACGCCTGCGCGAGATGGGCGACTGGCTCAGGAAGTACGGCGATGGCGTCTACGGCACTCGCGGCGGGCCCTTCAAACCCGCCCGGTGGGGCGCATCGACCTGCAAGGACAACAAGATCTACCTCTACGTGATGAACTGGCCCGAGGAGGGACCCCTCGTCCTGCCTGCGACTACGCCGGCCATCCGGAGCGCCAAGGCGCTCGGCGGCGGCCAGGCGACGATGCAGCGCACCGACAAGGGCGTGGCCATCGACGTCCCCGCTGAGAATCGCGATCCCATTGTCACGGTGATCGAGCTCACGACGGAAGGGCGGACGTTCGACATCACGCCGATGGCCCTGGCCTACAGCGGCGATTCGCTCACGGTCGGCAAGAAGGCCACCGCGTCCAATGTCTACCAGCAGAGCCGCAGTCATGGGCCCGACAAGGCCGTCGACGGCGACCCGGAAACGCGATGGGCGACCGACGCCGACGTTGGTGCAGCCTGGCTCGATGTCGATCTGGGCGCGCCTGTGGCGGTTCGCAAAGTCGCTATCGAGGAGCCCCACGAGTACCAGCGGGTGCAGGCCTTCGAATTGCAGTATCACGATGGGCAGACGTGGAAGACCTTCCACGAGGGCGCGACCATCGGCCCGGACTGGTCGGCCAAGATCGAGCCGATCACGGCGCAGCGATTCCGCCTGAACATCCTGAAGGCCCCCGGCGGCCCGACCATTACCGAGTTCATGCTGTTCTGATGAGGGTCCAGTACATGACGGACAGCCGCAAAGTTCTGCTGATGTTGGGCTGCTCGCGGGCGTCCGAGAGGGGGATGCTGCGCGGCATCGTCCGGTACTGCCGCTTCCACAATCCGTGGATTCTGTACCGAGAGCCGCCGTTCTATCGGAGGCCTCCCTACCATGGTCCGTCCAAGGACGCCCGGATGTTGACGCGATTGCGCGAGCGCGGCTTCGACGGGATCATCGGTTTTGCGGCCAACCGGGCGCAACTGGAAGCGTTCATCCCGCCGGGGTTCCCGTCGGTGGTCCTGCCAATCGAGGAGAAGGTGTCCGGCTATTGCAGCGTCGTGGAGAAGGCCCACGCAGTGGGCCGCATGGGCGCCGAGCATTTTCTCGACCGGGGTTTCACCCGGTTCGCCTTCTGTGGATACGATCACATGTACTGGTCCCGTGTGCGGCAGGAAGGATTCATCCGGCGGATCAAGCAGGCCGGATTCGGTGTCTGCCTGTACGAGCCGCCGGGGCCGTCGGCCCGTCTGACGTGGGAGGATGAGCAGACCTCCGTGGCCGACTGGCTCCGATCATTGCCCAAGCCCGTCGGACTGATGGTCTGCAACGACGACCGCGCTCAGCAGGTCGTCGAGGCCAACAAGGCAGCCAACGCGCGAGTGCCCGATGAGGTCGCCATCCTGGGCGTCGACGACGACGAGATGGTCTGCGAGATGACGTGTCCGCCGCTGTCCAGCATCGTTCTGAACTCCGAGGAGGTCGGATACGAGGCCGCCGCCCAGCTCGATCGCCAGATGGCCGGCAGGAAGGCCCCCAAGCGGGAGATCTACATGCGTCCCCTGTACGTCCACACGCGGCAATCTACCGATGTTCTGGCCGTCGAGGACCCGCTTGTGGCCGCGGCGTTCCGCTTCATCCGAACCCACGCCGGTCGGGTCCTGTCCGTCGACGATGTCGTGGAGGCGACCTCGACATCCCGGCGTCTCCTGGAACGACACTTCAAGGACGTGGTCGGAGCCAGCGTATACCGCGAGATCCAGCGGGCGCGCATCGAGCGGGCCTGCCCGATGCTCGTGGACACGAACTGGTCCGTCGCCCAGATCGCCGATCTCTGTGGTTTCTCGGGCGCGGTGCACTTTGCCGTCGCTTTCAAACGTCAGATGCGGTTGACCCCCCAACAGTACCGCGCGCGATCCGCAGGAACCTCCCGGCCGCTTGGTGCGAATCCGGCGTGGGCTCCCTCCGCATGGGAGGGACTGCCATGATGTCGCAAAATCGAAATCCAAAGACGCAAAATCGAATGTACTGGTCCTGCCGATTGTCCGACAATTGAATCAGCTATTCGGATGCGATCCGCGCACGAAGTGTCGGTCTGTCGGACCCCGCCCAGGAATGGCGCTGGGCCGTGGGGTCGTTGCAGAGCCGAGGAAGAGTGCCCATGGAAGGATGCCGGAGGATGATCATGCAAACAAGGGCCTTCACACTCATCGAGTTGCTCGTCGTCATAGCCATCATCGCCATTCTCATGGCTGTTCTCATGCCTTCGTTGCACGTCGCGAGGGAGCAGGCGCGCAGCATCACCTGTCGCGGCAATGTCCGGACGCTGACGATGGCATGGCTGATGTACAAGGACGAGGATGACGGCAAGCTGGTCTGTGGCATGCCGGAATGGGCGGACCAGGGGGCTTGGGTGCAAATCCCGCCCGGCGGCGCCAGTTCCACGGTCGAGCAGAAGAAGGAATACATCAAGAGAGGCACGCTGTGGCCCTACGTCAAGGACGTGGAAGTCTACCGCTGCCCCTCCGACAAGCGCAAGAACAATGCGTATCACAAGTACGCCTATCGTACGTACTCCATCGCCGGCGGCATGAACGGCGTTGACCAGGCGGGCGGATGGCAAATCAGGCCCTGCAAGAAGTACACCGACATCAGGCAGCCAGCCGGCAAGATCGTATTCATCGCCGAGTGCGATCCCCGCGGCTACAACCAGGGGTCCTGGGTTATCGAGCCCCGGACCAAGCGATGGGTGGATCCTTTCGGAATCTGGCATCGCGACAACAGCAGCGTCCTGAGTTTTGCGGACGGTCGCGTGGATATGCACCGATGGCTCAGCCGCGGGCTGGCGGAGTGGAACCTCAAGGCGCTGCACGACCCGATAAACTTCCAATTCTACAGGAACCCGCAGGACAACGAGGAGATGGAGGACTTCCAGTTCGTCTTGGACGCCTACGCCTACAGGTCTATTCTGTAGTATCCACATCACAAGGGGTGAAAAGAACCGGTGCGACCGGAACAGTTGAAACATATGTGAAGGAGGATTGTCATGTACAGAAGAACCAGTGCACGGATATCCTTTGTCTTCGTTCTGGGGCTGGTCCTCGCGAGCGTGTCCGAAGCCGCTCTCGTAGGCTGGTGGCGATTCGATGATGGGTCCGGTACGACCGCCATGGACAGTTCCGACTCGGGCTGCGACGGCGCCGTGTACAATGCCTTGTGGGTCGAGGGGAAATACGGCGCCGCCTTGAACTTCACCGGGACCAACTACGTGGATGTCCCCGCGAAATGCTGGTCCACGATAGACAGGCAGGCCACCGTGTGCTTCTGGGCTTATGGCGATCCGGCCCAGCAGCCGCAGGCCAACTTCATCTTCGGGGCCTTCCAGGACCCTGCGAACAACGAGTCGAGAGTCATGTCGGCGCATGTGCCCTGGAGCAATGGAACCGTCTACTTTGACACCGGCGGCACCACCGCAGGAGGGTTCGACCGGATCAGCAAGCTGGGTGATGTTGCCAACTACGAGGGGACGTGGACGTTCTGGACCCTCCTCAAGAACGCCGACACGGGCGATCAGCAGATCTACATCAACGGCGTGCTCTGGCAGAGCGGAACCGGCATGGTCCGCCGTATGACCGGAGTCACCAAGTTCACGATCGGGACTAAGCCGAGCCTCGCCGAGGGATGGTATCGCGGCATGATCGACGACTTCCGCCTTTACGACGAGGCATTGTCGCTCGAACAGATTCAGGAAGCCATGACGGGCCGGGGTCCCAGCACGGAACTGGCCGCCAAGCCGGTTCCCGCGAACGAAGCCACCGATGTTGTGCGCGACACGACTCTGAGCTGGACCGCCGGGGAGTTCGCCGTCGCGCACGATGTGTACCTGGGAACGGCGTTCGACGACGTCAACAACGCCAGCAGAGACAACCCGATGGGCGCGTTGGTCAGCGAGGCCCAGGAGAGAACGACATTCGACACCGTCCGTCTCGATTTCGGGCAGGTGTACTACTGGCGTGTCGACGAGGTGAGCGCGGCGCCCGACTCCACGGTTTTCAGGGGCAAGGTGTGGAGCTTCACGACGGAAACCTATTCCTACCCCATTCCCGGCACGCGGATCACGGCGACCGCATCCGGCTCTATTTCTGGAATGGGGCCGGGCAAGACGATCGACGAATCCGGGCTTGACGCGAACGATCGGCATTCCACCAAATCGGACACGATGTGGTTCAGCGCCGGCACGGCGCCGCACTGGATCCAGTATGCGTTCGACAAGTCGTATGTGCTGGACCGGTTGTTGGTGTGGAACGCGAACCTGGGGGTCGAGTCCTATGCCGGGTTCGGGGCCAAACAAGTGACGGTCGAATGCTCCCTCGACGGCCAGACCTGGACGCAGGTGGAGGGGGTGCCCGAGTTCGCACAGGGACCCGGCGCCGAGGAATACGCCGCCAACACGACCGTCGCGTTCAACGGCATCGTAGCCAAGCACGTCAAACTGACGATCAACAGTACGTGGGGCAATCAGCAGACGTGCCTGAGCGAGGTGCGGTTCTTCTATGTGCCGCTGGCGGCCTACGCCCCCTCGCCGAAGGACGGCGCGGCAGACGTGGCCCCCCAGATGACCTTGGGCTGGCGTGCCGGACGCGAGGCGGCTTCACACCAGTTGTTCTTTGGCACAGACGTGAACAGCCTGCCTCTGGTCGCCACGCTGGACGATCCTGCCTATGACGTGACGCTGAATCTGGCGGAGACCTACTTCTGGAAGGTGGTCGAAGTCAACGAGGCCTCGGCGACCCCTCAATGGGACGGCGAGGTCTGGAGCTTCTCGACCCTGGCGGCCCTCGTGGTTGATGGTTTCGAGAGTTATGGGGACGACCAGGACGCGGGCGAGGCGATCTTCCAGACGTGGATCGACGGTTATGACGTCGATGAGAACGGCTCGATTGTCGGTCTCAAGGACTCCGTCGGCGGCACCTTCTCCGAGACGACCATCGTGCACAACGGCACCCAGTCGATGCCGTTCTTCTACAACAACTCCGGCCCCGCCGCGTATGCCGAGGCCACGCGGACCTTCGACACCGAACAGGACTGGAGCCGGGCCAAGGCCCTCTCGCTCGCCTTCTACGGCGATCCGAACAACACCGGAACCATGTACCTGAAGATCAACGGCGCCAAGGTGGCCTACAACGGCAGCGTCCAGGACATCACGAGGACCCAGTGGCAGCCCTGGAACATCGATCTGGCCTCGACCGGCGTCGACCTCACGAGCATCGAGGAGTTGGCGATCGGCATCGAAGGCGCCGGGGCAGCGGGCACGTTGTACTTCGATGACATCGAGATCCAGGGCAGCGCGCCCCAGTTCATCACGCCGGTCGATCCGGGCACTTCGGGCCTCCTCGCCTGGTACAAGTTCGACGGCAACGTCAAGGACTCAGCCGGCACAAATCACGGCGCCGCGGTCGGCGATGCCAAGATGACGACCGATGCAACACGCGGCCAAGTCCTTGCGCTCGACGGCATCGGCGACTGCGTGGACGTTCCGCTGCTCGGCACGTCGCCTGCCCTGACGATAGCCATGTGGGTCAACACCACGATCGATCCGGCGCCCTATGATCTCATCAGCTTCTTCCACAGCAAGGGCTGGGCGGCCGGGGATATCCACTGGCGTTACGCGTACGGCAAGGTCGATTGCGGCATTTACAACCTGACCAACAGTTCGGGCACAGCCGTCGTCAAAGCCAACCAGTGGAACCACGTCGCAGTCACCGTCTCGGCGACCGAATGGGCGCTGTGGCTCAACGGGTACAAGGAGAGTTCCGTGACGCTGAGCGCTCCGCAAACGATGACGTTGGGCGACGGCTCGATCGGCGCCTGGTCGGGCTATGATGGTCTGACGTACAGCCGCTTCTTCACCGGCAGGATGGACGACGCTCGTTTCTATGATCGCGCCCTGTCGCAGGAGGAGATCGGATGGCTGGCCGGTCAGACGGAACCGTTCGCCAAGCCGTTCTAGCAGCCTTCGCGGTAGCCCCTGTCTGATGTGTCTGCCAGGGTCGTCTCTGAACCCGAGGCCCGCGCCCGCCCGCGCGGGCCTCGGTGTTTCCATCGGGTCTGTATCACGGGTTCGCGACGGCGCCGGCTGGCAGATGGCTCCGCAGGTGCTTGTCCATGAAGCACAGGAGGGCGGGAAGGTCGATGACGTGCCCTTCGTCATGTACGTCGAGCGTGACATTCTCCGGCTTGCCCATGTCGTCGTAAATCGCGCGGACTTCCATCATCGCCTCGCGGGCCAGTGGGACGTAGAACTGGCTCACCGGTTCCTGAAGGCCGTTCTGGCACTGGAGCGGCCGGGGGGCGGTCAGTGCGTAGATGTCCGCGTAATCGACCAGTTCCCGCAGCCCGTCGAACTTCCAGCACATGCAGTGGTCCTGCTCCATGTGGTCCATGGTGGTGAGGAAGCCCGCGCTGACGGTGGCCGCGATCCGCTCATCCATCGCGCCGAGCCACATGGCCATCTCGCCGCCCAGCGAAAGGCCGCCGCAGCCGATCCGCGATGCGTCCACCTGGGGCAGCGACTGGAGGTAGTCGACGCAACGCATCAGGTCCCACAGTCGCTCGCCCATGAGCAGGCGGCCTTCCTCTCGCACGTCGTGCTGGCTCACGGTGGTTGAGATCGTCACGTAGCCGCCGGTGGCCAGGGCGGTGCCGAACCCCCTGTAGTGCGTGTTCTCGAACTTCGCTCTTTCGGGCTCCTTGGCAATGGTCTCGGTGCTGTACGGGCTGTACAGGTTGCTCCCATGGCCGCCGATGCAGACGACCGCGGGGCACCGACCGCTCTGCGAGGCGGGCGTCGTCACGATGATGCGGATTCGTCTGCCGGCGGTGGAGTTGATTTCGAGTTCCTCGACCGTGTAGCTGCCTTTCGTTTCGGAGGACAGCCTCTGCGGATTCAGCGCGATTTGGTTCTTCGTCCGGATCAGATCGTCGATCTTCAGATGCGCCGACAGGCTGGCTCGGACCTCCTTCTGCCACGCGACAGCGTCGGCAGCGGGTCGGCGGGTGTACATCCTGGAGCGGAGGTTGCCGGTCGCAGCCAGTGCCGGGGAGATCTCGAACGTCTCCTTGTCCAGATCGATCGTGACGGTCGTCCCGTCGGCGAATGTGGTCCGCTGCTTGCGGAGTGACTCGTCGAGGAACTCGTGGTTCGTCATTTCCAGCAGTCCGACCCGCTGGTTCAACGCGCACATCGTGCGGACCTTCGCCAGTTCCTCGTCGCTCGGGAAGGGCGACAGATAGGGCATGCCTGCGTTAGCCAGGCCGTGCAGGTAGCCGAGGTCGGTTTCCGGGATCCCCCACTCGCCCTTGCCCATGGACCAGGGCAGCAGCAGGGCGTCGTGGTACACGAGGTTGAACAGGGGGATGGGGATTCCCGAGGCCGGACCGTGGCCGGGGTCAGGCAGGAGCGGATATGGGCCGTGATGAACCAGATCAATATGGGGGACGGACCAATCGGCGGGTTCCTCGGAACTGACGACCCCGCCCGTCGAGCGGATGAAGTCCATGCACATGCCGCGATACTGGAGGCAGTCGGCGCGGGTCGCCCGGTGGTCGGGGTGATAGCACTCATCGGGCGGGACCACCGCGAAGACGTCGAGATAGGCGCCGCGGACCTTGATGCCGTGATCGAGGAGCCACGTGTAGTTCTTGTGGACGTGGCCCGGGGCCAGTCTCGAGCAGAGGATCGATTGCTTGCCGCCGTACCAGACGCTGTGGAAGGTGCGTTGTCCCTCGCGGTCCACGATCGTGAGGTTCGGATCGTAGGACTTCGCGTCGAGGTAGTAATCCCGGTACTGGTCGTGGATCGCGAAGACATAGCCCAGTTCGTCGCAGGTGTCGGCCAGTCGCTTCATCGCCTCCCAGCCGCCTGCGTCCGGGCTGGGCGGGATAATGTCGGGGTGGAGGTTGTCGTAGCCGCGGAAACCCCAGCCGTCGAGGTGGACGTAGGCGTGATCGACACCCCTGGCGGCCAGTCCGCGAAGGTGTGCGGCCCGCTCATCGAACGTGACAACCTGGTGGTTTTGGGCCGGATCGTCCTTGCTGTAGTACTGCGACTCGGGCTGGATGTGCACGAGAATCGACGTGTGGACGACGGGCGACCCGACGAGCCTGCCCACCAGCGGATTGCGGGCGATCTTCTCGCGGAGCGAAACGAAGTGCCCGGTTTCCTGCACGTGCCGGCGGTATCGCTTGGCCATCGTGACGTAGTTGCCCTTTGCGAAGAAGCACAGGCGGACGCGGCGCGGGTATCGTAGCTCCCCGAGCGAGTGGACCCAGCGGATCTGCATCCGGGTGGGCCCGCCCGGCGGATGTTCGAACCGGCAGCCTGCGTCTTCCGGCGTCTCGATCAGGACGAGCATTGCGGCCTGGCCCTTCTGATGCCCCCACCAGGGCATGTACAGACCCCGCCCGTAACTCATCGTATCGTAGAGCCAGACCTGCTTGGGCCAGCTCTTCGGCAACAGCATCCCCTGCATGAAGGGGACCACCGTAGCGTCGAACGAGTCCGCAGCCGGCGTGGGCGGCCAGGCACACTCCAGGACCGCCGCACCCTTCTCGCGGGCGATCACCTCGCAGACCAACTCCTCCTGCGTCCCCTCTATGCAGGCGAACAGGTCGATCCCCACGTCAATCTCGGTTCCCTCCTGGCGGAAATCACTGAGCGAGATCTTCACGCCGGTCTTGTATCCCGTCCGGTAGGCCGACACCGATCGTTTGCCGGCATCGGCCAGACGCAGAGGCAGGTTCCTGCCGGAGGCCGCCACGAGGAGATCGCCGCCGGACGAGCCGATGGTGGACCAGGTGATGCCGCCGGACTGGATCGTCATTTGCAGGGTGGCGGGATTCAGTTCCACGCTGGTCTTGGACCCGCGAATGATCCAAGTGCCCTGGCCTTGGGCAACTTGGACAGCGGGACTCCCGTAGTCATCTTGTGTCCCGGCGGCTTCAGTTCGCCCGAAGCCCATCGCGCACAGCGCGATCGGCACAAGCCACAAGAACAGACGCTGTCTCGGTGTTGTGGAAGTCATGTCTACCATCGGTTTGCACTCCCTTCTTGAAGGTTCTCTGATCACGGCGTCATCATACCTGCCTTGTGGTCGCATGTCGATGACCGTAGAATGACCTGCGCAGAAACAAGTCTCTGGAAGGAATCCGCCATGAGAAACTGTCTGGTCACCACGTTGATGGTTTTGGGAATCCCTTGGGCCGTGACCACGCACGGCGCGGTCGAAGTCAAGTCGCCGAACGGCGATCTGGTCGCGACGTTTGTGATTCAGGATTTCGGGGACGCGAAGGGTTGTCCCTGCTATCGTGTGGATTTCAAAGGCCGTCCGGTGATTGTGGAATCCCGCCTGGGGCTGGACCTGGACGGCGCCCCGCTGCGCGAGGGGATGACCCTTGTGACGCACACGGCCAGCACACAGGACTCGACGTGGAAGCCGGTTTGCGGCGAGCGGGCCGAAATCCGCGACCGCTACAACCAGGTGGTCCTGGAATTGAACACAGAGGGACCTGCCGTTCGCGTCCTGCATGTGACATTCCGGGCCTATGACGAGGGCATCGCGTTCTGCTATACGCTCCCGAAGCAGGCGGGGACCGAGAGCGTCCGGATCAGGCGGGAGACCTCGGAGTTTCGCTTCCACGCCGACTACGCGACGTGGGCGACCTACTCGGCGCAGGGGCAGTATCGGAGAGTGGCGCTCAGCGAAGTCAAAGCAGGCTGCGAGCGGCCGCTCGTGGTGGAGATCGCAGAGGACTTGTATGCTGCGCTGGCGGAGGCCAGACTCGTCGATTATGCGCGCATGAAGTTCGCTCCGCTCGAAGGGGTGCCGCACAGTCTGGAGGGCAGGCTCAATGGCGAGGTCGTGTCGTCCCTGCCGCTGGCGACGCCCTGGCGGGTCGTCATGGTCGCCCAAAGCCCCGGCAAGCTCGTCGAGAACAACGCGATCATCCTCAATCTCAACGAGCCCTGTGCGATTGCCGACACATCGTGGATCAAGCCGGGCAAGGTGATTCGCGAGGTATCGCTCTCCACCGCGGGCGGCAAGGCCTGCGTGGATTTCGCCGTCAAGAGGGGTCTCCAGTACGTCGAGTATGATGCAGGTTGGTATGGTCCCGAGAATGACCCGAACGCCGATGCCACCACGGTCACGCTCGATCCCAAACGCAGCAAGGGACCACTCGATCTGCACGAGGTGATCCGTTACGCGAACGAGCGGGGCATCGGGATCATCGTCTACGTGAACCACATCGCGTTGGAGAGGCAGCTCGATGTGCTGCTTCCGCTTTATGAGAAATGGGGGATCCAGGGGATCAAGTTCGGGTTCGTCAACGTGGGCTCGCAGCGGTGGACTCGCTGGCTGCACGAGGCGATCCGCAAGTGCGCCGAGCACCGATTCATGGTGGATGTGCATGATGAGTATCGCCCGACCGGCTACAGCCGGACCTATCCGAACCTGATGACGGTCGAGGGGATCTATGGGGACGAGACCCGCCCGACGAACGACCAGACGCTCACCTACACGTTCACCCGCATGATCGCAGGGCAGGCGGACAACACGGTCTGCTGGAACGACCCCCGCGTCGCAGCGAACTCGACGTATGCCTACCAGTTGGCCAAGCCGGTAGTGCTCTTCAGTCCGTGGCAATTCCTGTTCTGGTACGACCGGCCTGGCGCGGTCGAGGACACGCCGGAACTGGAGTTCTTCAATCACCTGCCGACCACCTGGGACGATACCAGGGTGATTCACGGTCGGATCGGGGAGTACGCGGTGATCGCCCGCCGCAAGGGCGAGCAGTGGTTCGTTGGGTGCATGAACGCCGGACAGCCGCAGACGTTCGATGTGCCGTTGGCTTTCCTGGAGGCGAGCATGCGGTACACGGCGTACTTCTACACCGACGATCCGGCGATTCCGACGCGCACCCACGTCCGGATCGAGCAAGGGATCGTCGGCCCAGACACCGTGCTCCTGGTGGCCCTGCCTGCCCGAGGGGGCGAGACGATCCGGATCGAGCCGGCGGGCCTGTAGGAGACACAGGACCCACAGGACATATAGGACCTACAGGACTTGCGCCGCTTCGCGTTGCGTGGGTGATGTTATGAGACGCTTGCGGCAACGAGGGTGCGGAATTCCCCCCTGATTCGCGGAAGATCCCAAGTGCTTGTTAAGAGGGCTCGTCGCTCTGTCGAGACAAATCCCGGGACGGATCCTGTGGCGTCGTAGGGGATACGTCCTGTGTCGCGCGGTTGGACGCACGATGCACGACGCACGACGCCTGTGAAGGAGCATCAGGCATGGCGACAGCAACCCAAGAATGCCCCGCCCGATTCGGCGAAGGCATCATCGCATCCTATCCCGACCCCCTCCGGACGTGCATCTGGAATGCTATCGTCGAGAAGGCCACGGACGTGCACCTGCACTGTGTGGCCGAAGGGTTGCGGGTGCTCCACCGCGTCGACGGGATCATTCACCCCAAGGAGGTGCTCTCGCCGGCCGAAGGTCGAACGCTGCTGAACCAGTTGAAAAGCGCATCGGGCCTGGACTTCATCCGCTCGTTCACGCCGACGGAAGGCCAGCTCACCTGGCCCGACGGCGATATGCGATGGGAAATCCGCGTCACACTGACGCCCGTCCGGGATCGCGAGTCGGCGCACCTGCGACTGCTGAGCATGCCCCGAGACGAGTGGGACATCGCCAACCTGGGCTTCACGCCGGCCGACCAGGAGAAGGTCGCCGCGGCCATCCGTTCGCTCAGCGGGTTGGTCTTGATCACCGGGGCCACCGGCTCCGGCAAGACGACCACGATGTACTCGCTGGCCTCCCTCATGGACCTGCGGACCACGACGACCTACTCCATCGAGGACCCGGTCGAGTTCCGCCTGCCCTACGTCCAGCAGATCGAGGTGGATGAACGCCACGGATTGACGATGCACGAGGGACTGCGGACGATCCTTCGCATGGACCCCGACCTGATCCTGGTCGGCGAGATCCGCGACGCGTACTCCGCGATGGTGGCGGCCCGCGCCGCACTGTCCGGCCGGCTCGTGCTGGCGACGATCCACGCACAGGACGCCGCGGGTGCGATCGACGCGTTGCACTATCTGGGCGTGCCCCATCAAGTCATTGGCAGCTCCTTGCGTCTGATTATCGCCCAGAACCTGATCCGCCGGCTCTGTCCCGATTGCTCTCAGCCCATCGCGCTGGGCGACGAAGACCGGGAGCTGTTCGCACAATCCGCGATGGAGGTTCCGGATCACCTCATGCGGGCCATCGGCTGCCCGGCGTGCTACTCGTATGGCTACCGGGGCCGCACCGGCGTCTTCGAGGTCGCCCAGGTGGACGACGAGGTCGCGACTTACATTCGGTCCAGCTCGCATCACCGCGAGATCACCGACTGCCTCCGCAAGAAGGGGACGCGTTCAATGGCCCAGGACGGCCTGGAGAAGGCGGCGCTGGGCGTCACGACGATGGACGAGGTCCGGCGCGTCTGCACGTTCAGCCGGGGCATCGAGCTGATGCGACACACGACCGATCCGCTGTCCCTGGAGCTCGACAATCTCACCCGCTCGGACGTGTGAGTCCGACGACGGCTATCGCGGGATTCGCACCAGCGCGTAGCTGTACGGCGGCAACGGAAGCGACAGTCTGCCGTCGGCGAATTCCCTCGTGCTTGCGATGGGTTTGATCGCCTCCGGCGCCTCCATCGCATTGACCGCCCACGGCACGTCCGCGACGAGGGTTCGAATCTCTGCGTTCCGAGCCGAGTCCACGTCGTTCAAGGTGATCTCCAGGACAGCGGGAGTCTGTGTCCCTTTGTGCACGATGGATAGCAGCAGGCTCCCGTCGTTTGCCCTCGCGGCCAGGACATCGAGGGTTCGGTACGTCCATTCCTTCTCGGCGCTTCGCAGTTCCGGCAGGACCCGCGGCGACTTCTCCGATGAACAGGTCGGCTCCGTTCTGACCGGGGCAGCTTCCCCGAGCGCGGCGAACATCGACTGGGCATAGTGACAGGGATTGGCGTAGACCCGCTCGCGACTCTTCCGCAGGCCACCGCCATGGTTGACCGTGGCCGACTGCGTCACCATCGTCACGAAGGGCGCGAGGCGGACCGCGTCGTTGCGAATCGCCCGGGCGATCTCGTCCCGCGCGAAGTGAAACGTCGCGATCCCGTCCGGCGAGAGCTGCCCCATCGAGAAGGGATAGTCCGAGAACGTCGGGCTTCTCAGGATCTGGGCCTCCATACCGTTGGTGATGTTGAAGTACCGGTGCTCGCAGAACTTGCCGGCAAGGTGGCGAGCGTCTTCCCCAGTGGACGATCTATAAGGTTTCTCATAGCCATACCCCCTGGCGAGAATGCTGGCGTACCCTTCACAGTTGCATGTCTGCGGGCGTCATACCGGATGAGCCGGAGATTTCCTCTGAACGACAGACGCATCTTGCTCGTAGAGGTCATGTTTGTTCCACGACGGCTGCGCCGTCGCATGGAATGCTGAGAATACATCGTTACGGAGCCGATCATGGCCAAGAGAGAATCTCGTAAAACAGCCGGGAAGGGGGGCAAGTCCGCCGTACCCGAGAAGAAGGAAAGCGGCGAACTGGGGCCTGTGGGCGTGGAGCGTGGGCAGGAGGTCACCTCCCTGCAATTGCAGGAGGCCAAACCGGCACTCGCGCCGGCGCGGACCCTGACGCACGATCAAATCGCCGGGCGGGCCAAGAAACTCTGGCAACAGCATGGCTGCCCCCAGGGCAAAGACGATTATATCTGGCACGAGGCAGAAAGACAGTTGAAGCGGGAGTTGGGGATGGAGTAGACTCCATACCCATGAATCTACCCACATACATTGAGGGCCTGCCCAACCTGTGCGGCTCGGAGACAATGATCTCCGACGCCGTGGCGAAGGCCGCCCATCGTCGTCGCGAAAGCACCATCGACTGGACGCGAGTCAAGAGCGCCTGCGCGATCGCGCTGCACATGCACCAGCCGCTGATTCCCGACCCGGATCAGGAGCTTTCGCGAGCCCCGATCGTCAGCAACCTCAAGCACATGATGGACCACCCGAATGTGGGCGACAACCACAACGCGAAGGTCTTTCACTGGTGCTACAAGCGGATGGGGGAGTTCATCCCCCAACTCGTTTCCGAAGGCAAGGAGCCCCGCGTGATGCTCGACTACTCGGGCACGCTGCTGCACGGCCTGCACGCGATGGGCTTGGACGATGTCTTCGAGAACCTCCGCCTGATCACGTGCGATCCGCGGTATCGCCACTGCGTCGAGTGGCTCGGTTGTCCCTGGGGCCATGCGGTCGCGCCTTCGACTCCCGTCCAGGATTTCCGGCTCCACGTCCAGGCCTGGCGGCACTTCTTTGCGGTCCTCTTCGGCGCGGAGGCCCTGGCCGGAGTGCAGGGGTTCTCGCCCGCGGAGATGGCGCTCCCGAACCATCCCGATGTGTTCTACGAGTTCGTCCGAACGCTGAAGGACAACGGCTATCGCTGGGTCCTCGTCCAGGAGCACACGGTCGAGCACGTCGAAGACGGCCGGTCTCTCAAATACCCCCACCGCCCGCACAAGCTCGTCGCCCGCAACTCGCAAGGCCAGACGCTCTCGATCACTGCGATCATCAAAACCCAGGGCAGTGACACGAAGCTCGTCGGTCAGATGCAGCCGTACTTCGAGGCGCTGGGCTTGGGCCGGGTCGAGCTGGGCCTCGGATCGGAAAAAGGCAGATCGGGCCCGAAAGAACAGAAGGTGAGAAGGGTAGAAGGTGAGAAGGTAAGCGTGGAAGAAGGCAAGACTGTCCGACCTTCTGACCTTCTCAACTTCTCAACTTCTGGTTCCGATTTGCCTTTTTCCGTCTCCATCCCCTCGCTGGTCGCGCAGATCGCTGATGGCGAAAACGGCGGTGTCATGATGAACGAGTTCCCGCCCAAGTACGTGCAGGTGATGCAGGAGTGCAGCGGGACGCCGACGCCCACGGTGAATGTCACCGAGTACCTCGACTATCTCGACTCGCTCGGCGTTCGCGAGGAGGATTTCCCCGAGATCCAGCCGATCATGCAGCATCGGATCTGGCAGCGATTCCAGCCGGGGGCCGGGCCGGAAGCCCTGAAACAGACCATCGACCAGTTGTCCCGCGAGGACTCGCGGTTCCACGTCGAGGGCGGAAGCTGGACGAACAACATCTCCTGGGTCCGCGGCTACAAGGACGTCCTGGAGCCGATGGCCGCCGCCAGCGTGATGTTCAACGAGAAAATGCTCCGTCCAGACGTCCCGACATCCGACCCTCGCTACCGCAAGGCCCTGTTCCACCTGCTCACGAGCCAGACCAGTTGCTACCGCTACTGGGGGTCGGGCATTTGGACCGACTGGGGTCGGGAGATCTGCCGTCGAACGATGGAAATCCTTCGGTGATCGATGAAGGATGATTTGCCTGCGTCCGCCCTTACCGAGCCGACGAGTCAAGATCTCACTGGTCGCGAGCCCAGCCGTCTCGCCGATCTGTTCCTCTGCACCCATCCCCAATCGCATTGCCTACATCCTCACTGACGCGAACTAACAACAACACCGAGACAGTTCCCGCTCCGCGGTTTCATCTGTAATCGATGCCAGCCACTGACAACCAACCAGCGACTGATGACAACCGTTTTTCCCCTTGCTTGCTCGGGCGACCTCAGTCATAATACACCACGAAGCTGCGACGAAGAGACTGGGGTACTATGGAGCTTGGACAAATGCGGATGACCGAAATGGATGCGTCGGCCGGCGAAATCGAAGAGCCGACAGAACTGGGACAGGAGGAGGAGAAGACTCCGCGCGTTTCCTTCTTTCGCGTGACAGCCGAGCATGAGACGAACGCATGAGCACAGGAGGGATCTGTAGATGACTGCCGAGATAGCTGTGTTGAACGCAAGTGGAGCAGCCTTGGCTGCCGATAGTGCTGTGACTGTGAGCCGGGGAGCCGGCAAGATCTATCAGTCTGCCGACAAGATGTTTCAGCTCTCTCTGATTGCACCCGTAGGTATCATGGTCTATGGAAATGCTGGTCTTCTCGGAGTGCCCTGGGAAACCGTCATAAAATGCTATCGCGCGGAGCTTTCAGATAAGGTCTTCCCCAAGCTTGATGACTATGGGCGTGATTTTCTCCGGTTTCTTCGGGGCGTCCATGCGATGTTTCCGAGGGAACTTCAGAACGGGTACATGAACTCGGCCATTGAGTTGTTCTTCAGCCACGTGCGCGAGAGGTTCGAGGAAGGCGTCAACGCCTCCTACCACGAGGAGAAGCGCCTTACGCCAGATGGGGTGAAGCGGATGTTTGCCAATCTGATAGCGGATGAGCTTCGCAAATCGAAGGAATGGCCTCCTCTCGATAAAATGACACCTGAACGAATCGCCAAACTTCGAAGAAGCTATGCCGGGACCATCGGCGAAGTCCGGAAACGAGTCTTTGAGAAGCTTCCGATGTCTCAATACACGGCGAGAAGAATCGTAGACCTTGCAGTCGAAGTCCTCACGCGTCGACGGCTTACGCAGAGCGGCTTGGGGGCAGGCGTGGTCATTGCTGGATTTGGCGAGACGGAGCATTTTCCCCAACTGATTTCATTCGAGGTACTTGGTATTGCTGATGACTTCCCCCTGTATTTCATGAATAACACGGCTTCCATCAAGCATAGTTACGAAGCCGTCGTCGTCCCGTTGGCTCAGCACGAGATGGTTTGGACGTTCATGGAAGGGATCGACCCTGAATTCCAGAAACACATAGAGAAATCTACGGGCGAACTCTTCCGCCAAATGGCCAGTATCATCCTCGACACGCTGAAGACAGATCACCCAAAGAGCAGCGCGCGGTTTGGCAAACAGGTTCCAGGGCAATCGCGTGAAATCCGTCATGTAGCGGCCGCGTCGTTGTCGCGTCGGAAGCCTAGGACGGTCAAGAGATAGTCTCTGTCGTAGGCCGCTTTGGCTCGTTTGCTTTGGATGCCCAGCTTGCAGGTCTTTTCCTGCTTCAACAACAGTAGGCTGATCCGCCGGATGCGGGCGAGGTTC